>Ga0209221_1000020_pt1 | contig 99203 bp, 82 predicted proteins | sample BlaSpr_A8_Ref_O2_FD_187989 | JGI IMG/M metagenome (GOLD analysis project Ga0209221, IMG submission 187989) | Forest soil microbial communities from Thunder Bay, Ontario, Canada - Black Spruce, Ontario site 2_A8_Ref_O2 (SPAdes) (version 2) | ecosystem: Environmental > Terrestrial > Soil > Boreal...
AGCTGCGGGACCCGCCCCCACATTCGCAAGCATAGAAAGCGCTACAGCAGCCCGAACTTCTTGCGTTTCTCTAACAGCGTTTTGCGGCTGATGCCCAGCACTTCGGCGGCGCGGCCGATTTTATAGTGCGTGGCGTCGAGTGTCGCTTTGATCGCTTCGCGTTCGAGATCTTCCAGCGAACGCAGCGGGCCGCCGGGGCCCTGAGCACCGCTGTTGCCGGCGCGCACAATTTCCGGGAAATCCTCGGCGCGTAGTTCTGGTTGCTTCGTGAAGACTAGCGCGTGCTCTACTGCGTTCTTCAGCTCGCGAATATTTCCCGGCCAATCGTAGGATTCCAGCAGGCGGAGCGCGGATGGATCGAACGCGGCGTCAGGATGGCCGTGCACCGGACCGAGGCGCGCCAGGAAATGCGCGGCGAGTTCCGGAATGTCGGCGCGGCGTTCGCGCAACGGGGGGACGACGATGGCCAGCACGTTGAGGCGGAAGAAAAGATCCTCGCGGAAACGTCCGGCGGCGACGGCTTTAGTCAGATCCGTATTGGTCAGCGCCATCAGTCGCGCTTCCATGTGCAGGGTTTCAGTGCCGCCCAAACGCTCAAAGGTGCGCTCTTCGAGGACGCGCAGGAGTTTTGCCTGCATGCCGGGGGCGAGCGCGGCGACTTCGTCGAGGACGATGGTTCCGCTCTGCGCCATTTCCAGGCGGCCTGGCTTGCGCGCGACGGCTCCAGTGAATGCGCCGCGCTCGTGGCCGAACAGTTCGGATTCGACGAGTTCGGAAGGCAGGCTGGCGCAATCAATTTTCAGCAGAGGAGCGTCGTGGCGCGCGCTGCGCTGGTGGATCCAGCGGGCCAGTTGATCTTTGCCGGTGCCGCTTTCGCCAGTGATGAGCACGGTGGTGGACGCGCCGGCAACTTTTTCGGCGAGATCGAGAACGCGCCGGGAAGCGGCGTCCAACGCAATCCAGGGGATGGCCGCCGCCGCGCTCATGGGTTCTTACTCACGGCAAAAGAGAATCTGTAGGACATCAGTCCCAGGTTTTCGATTGCTGTCATCAAAGAAAAAAGCGAGGAGCACAGCCAGGATTGGCTGTGCCACGATTTCGTACACGACGAAAAAAGCGAAGAACACATTTGGGAGTAGCTGTGACGCAAGCTTTGTGACGCGCTCACTGCTGCGTGGCGTTGCCTTCGGATTCGTTGGGGCGCTCGTTACGGGATTTGGGACGCGCCGCAGCGGGACCGGAAGGCTCGTGAAACTCGATGCGCTCGGCGTTGCGCCACAGGCGTTCGAGGTCGTAATACTGGCGGGCGCGTTCGCTGAAAATGTGCACGACGAAAAATCCATAATCGAGCAGCACCCATTCGGCGCTGGATTTGCCTTCGCGATGCGCGGCGCGGCGCCCGTGGCGATGCAGCTTTTCTTCGATGGCTTCGCCAATGGCCTGAATCTGCGGCTGGCTCGAGCCGGAGCACAGCAGGAAGTAATCGGCGAAGGCGCCGGAGCCGGAAAGGTTCAACACGGAAACGTCCAGAGCCTGTTTTTCCTGAGCGGCTTCTACGGCCAGCAGGATTTCGGGATCGAGAGAGTTAAGTGTCACCGGTAAAGGGCCTGTCCCAGAATGTAACCCTCCACGGGCGCGGGCACAAGCCCGTGTATGGATTGGCCGCGGCCCAGGCGCATGCGAATTTCGGTGGAGGAGATATGGCTGGAGACTGTCGTCAGCAAATGAATGGTGGATTTGCGCAGGACGATTTTGTTGGGATCGTCGGATCTCGAGCGGCCCAATTTTTCCGGAGGGATTACCAGGCGCAAAGCTTCGAGCCGAAAGCCGGGGCGGCTGGCGATGATGAAATCGCAAGTGTCCAGCAGGCCTTCGTAGTTCTTCCAGGTGGGAATTTCCAGAAACTGGTCAGCGCCGACGATGAAGTAAAGCTGATCGTCGGGATGTTCACGGCGATAGCGCCGGACGGTATCAAAGGTGTAGAAAACGTGCGACGCAGCGCCGTCGGAAGGCGCTTCCGCGAGCGAAGGATGGAAATCCGGCTGATTCGAGCAGGCCAGCGCGACCATGGTGTAGCGATGCAGGAAAGGAGTGAGCGCCGGCTTCGCTTTGTGTGGCGGGCGCGAGGAAGGCACAAAATAAACCGCGTCCAGGTGAAAACGCTTCTCTGCTGCCTGCGCCACGGCGATATGGCCGGAGTGGACCGGATCAAACGTGCCGCCAAAAAGCGCGACCGAACGGCGATGCGCAGAGCCGTGCGGTTTATGCGCGGCGTGCGGGCTCAACTCTCCTCCCGGGGCGGCGCGGCGTGGGCTTCTTCTGATTCTGCTTCGGGCTCGTGATCAGCCGAGTCTGGCGATGAAACGTGCGTGGTGAAATTCGAACCATCGCGCGATTCCTGGGTTTCAATTGGCACGCCGGGCTTGGGAAGCTTGTCGAGCGCATCGGCCATGGCGCGCACCAGTTCGACGATGCCTTCGCCCGTCGGGGAAGAGATCTCGTGAAATTCCAAACCGCGCTCAGCGGCGAACGCGCGCAATTCCTCGAGATGGTCGCGGTTGGTCGTGGCGTCCAGCTTCGTGGCCACGACGATCATGGGCTTCTCCGCCAGCTCCGGGCTGAACGAAGCCAACTCGTGCATGATGATTTCATAATCGCGGATGGGGTCGCGGTCGTTGGCATCGCTGGTGTCTACTAGATGCGCGATCAGGCGCGTGCGCTCCAGATGTTTCAGGAAACGCGTGCCCAGGCCGACGCCTTCATGCGCGCCTTCGATCAAGCCCGGGACATCAGCGACAACAAAAGAGCGGCCGTGGCCGGGAGCTGCATCGGGGTCAGCGGAAACCACGCCGAGATGCGGCTCCAGCGTGGTGAAAGGATACGCTGCGATTTTAGGGCGCGCAGCTGAGATGCGCGAAATCAGGGTGGATTTTCCAGCGTTGGGGAAACCAACGAGGCCGACATCCGCCAGCAGCTTCAACTCAAGCCGCAGCGTGCGTTCTTCACCGGGCTTGCCGTCTTCGTGTTCGCGCGGAGCCTGATGCCAGGGCCGGACGAAATGAGGATTGCCATTGCCGCGGCCGCCATGGCCGCCCTTGGCCGCGAGATAGCGCTGGCCGGGCTGGGTGAGATCGAAAAGCTGCTCGCCGGAATTTAGGTCGAAAATAACTGTGCCGACGGGGACTTTGAGCACCAGATCGTCGGCGGATTTGCCGGAGCAATTCGAGCCTTCGCCATGGCCGCCGCGCACGGCTTTGAACTCGCGATTGTAGCGGTAGCGCAGCAGGGTGTTGTCATGCGGGTTGGCTTCAATGTAGACGTCGCCGCCCTTGCCGCCATCACCGCCGGAAGGGCCGCCGCGCGGGACGTACTTCTCCCTGCGAAAGGCGACGCAACCGTCACCACCGTCGCCGGCTTTAATGGAGATTTTAGCTTCATCCGCAAACACGAGTCACCTGATTTGGAAACGCTCGAAGAAAGCATACGCCAGGGTTGGGAGCAAAGAAAAAAATACGCGCCCTGGAGACTGAGCGCGTATCGGAAAACGAAACGTTAGTTGGCTGCCGCGGACTCTGCGGCGGACGCAGCGCGATCGGCGCCACCGACCGCGGATTCTTCCGCCGGGAAGACGCTGATGAACTTGCCGTGCGCGCCCTTATCTTCGAAGCGCACCACGCCGGTGATCGTGGCGAAGAGGCTATCGTCTTTGGCGCGGCTGACGTTCCGGCCGGCCTTGTAACGCGTGCCGCGCTGGCGAATCAGAATGCTGCCGCCGGTAACCAGCTGGCCGCCGAAACGCTTGATACCCAGCCGCTGTCCGTGCGAATCGCGTCCGTTTGTTGAAGAACCGCCGCCCTTTTTATGTGCCATGGCAAACCCCTACGAAATTTGGATGTCGCTGACTTCGACAGAGGTGTAATTCTGCCGGTGGCCGCGCTTGATATTGTACTGACCGCCCGTCTTGTACTTCAAAGTGAGCATTTTCGGGCCGCGATCCTGGGCCACGATCTTGCCGATGACTTTGGCCTTGGCGATGTCGGAGTTGGAAGCGAATTTCTTGTCGTCGTTGCGCACGGCGAGAACTTCGTCAAAAGTTACCTTGCCGCCGACTTTCCCCTCGAGCCGCTCGATGCGAATGGTCTTGCCGGGCTCGACGCGATATTGCTTTCCACCAGTGCGAATTACGGCGTACATGCTGCCTCCTGAAGCTAGTGACAAACCCCAATTATACGTGTCGGCGGGCGGTCCCGTCAACGAAGTACGTAGCGTTATTGCATTCCGGATCGGCAACATATTCGACATAGACGCGAATCAGCAGCAGCGGGAAACGGTGGAGTAACGGCGTCGCAACGCGTCGAGATAGAACTCGCTGCGCGTGAGTGGTTGACTGGACGTGGCATGCGTTGAGCAGCAACCTGCTTGCGTTGTGCGGGAATCAACACGTGCCACGTCCGCGATGCGGCGCGTGGAGCGCAGATAATTTTCGTAGGCTGCGTCGCCGCTGACCTGGCGGATCCAGCGCCAAAAATTTCGCGGCCAATTTCGGATAATTTCCATCTCAGTCCCCTCCTTCGGCCCAACGCGTCGCGACGTAGCTCGATTCGTGGAGCACTGCCGCCTTCCGTCCGCTGAGAATCGCGATCCATTCGCCGATGGCTTCGACGATCAGCACCAGAATCATCGCGGCTAGAACGGCGGTGACGGCGGCGTCGAGGCGGTTATTGAAAATCAGACGCTGGGTGACTGCGATTTTTTCGGCGGGGATTGCGCCGGAGGAAATTTGTGCCGCGAGAACGTTCGCTTGCGACAGGAAACCGATGCGCGGGTTCGCGGAGAAAATTTTCTGGTAGCTGGCGGTCATGGTGATGGCGACCAGCCAGACCATGGGCGCGAGCGTCACCCAAATCCAGCGCGCACGGCCCATTTTCAGCAGGATGGTGGTGGCCACTACCAGCGCGACGCACGCGAGCAATTGATTCGAGATGCCGAAGAGCGGCCAGAGCGAATTAATTCCGCCGAGCGGATCCTGCACGCCTTGCCACAGAAAATATCCCCATGCGCCGACCATCACGGCGCTGGTGGCGAGTATCCCGGGCGTGGAACCGGATTTGCCCAGCGGTTTCCAGACATGTCCGCCGAGTTCCTGCACCATGAAACGGCCCACACGCGTGCCGGCGTCCAGCACGGTGAGAATGAAAAGCGCTTCGAACATGATCGCGAAGTGATACCAGATGCTGAGCAGGCGTTCGCCGCCGATGGTGCCGCTGAAAATCTGCGCCATGCCTACGGCGAGGGAGGGCGCGCCGCCGGTGCGGTCGAGCAGGGTGTGTTCACCCACGCGCTGCGCGAGCGCGGACATGGTTTGCGGGTCGAGCGCGTAACCCCAGCCGCTAATGGTGGCGGCCGCGGCTTCGGTGGTCTTGCCGACGATTCCCGCGGGACTATTGATCGCGAAATAGACTCCGGGTTGCAGCGCGCAGGCGGCGATCATAGCCATCACGCCGACGAAAGATTCCATGAGCATCGCACCGTAGCCGATGGTGCGAGCGTGGCTTTCGCGGAGAATCATCTTGGGCGTGGTGCCGGAAGAAATCAGCGCGTGGAATCCGCTGATGGCGCCGCAGGCGATGGTGATGAAGCAGAAGGGGAAGATTTTTCCGGCGAAGACTGGGCCGTTGCCGTCCACAAAGCGAGTGAGCGCGGGCATTTCTAGTGTGGGGCGCACGAAGATCACGCCGATAGCCAGCGCGGCAATGGCGCCCACTTTGATGAACGCGCTGAGGTAATCGCGCGGCGCGAGCAGCAGCCAGACTGGTAGCGCGGATGCGGCGTAACCGTAGGCAATGATAGCGAGCGCCAGCGCAGGGCCGGAAAGCGTGAAGGCGCTGGACCAGGCGGGCGACGCGTTCACCCACTGGCCGGAGACAACCGCGAGCATCACCAGCGCGACGCCGCCGAGTGAGGCCTCGAGCACGCGGCCCGGGCGCACGTAGCGCAGATAAATTCCCATGAGCAGCGCGATGGGGATAGTCATTGCGAGGGTGAAGGTACCCCAGGGCGATTCTTTCAGGGCTTTGACAATCACCAGAGCGACGACTGCGAGAAGAATAATCATGATGGCGAGGACGGCGAGCAGGGCGATCATGCCGCCGCGCTTGGAAACTTCTTCACGCGCCATTTGACCCAGTGATTTTCCGTCGCGGCGAATGGAGCAGAAAAGAATGATGAAGTCCTGGACGCAGCCGCCGAGGGCGGCGCCGACGATGATCCACAGAGTTCCGGGGAGATAACCGAATTGCGCGGCGAGCGTGGGGCCTACGAGCGGGCCCGGGCCGGCTATCGCGGCAAAATGGTGGCCGATCAGAACCCATTTGCTGGTGGGAACGAAATCGTGGCCGTCTTCCAGGCGCTCGGCGGGGGTGGCGCGGGTGTCGTCGAGGGCGAGAACTTTTGCGGCGATGAACTTGGAATAAAAGCGGAAGGCGACCACGTAAGTGCAGAGCGCGGCGACTACGAACCAGACGGCGTTGAGCGGCTCGCGACGTTCGAAGGCGATGGCGGCGAGAGCGCCGGCGCCGGCGAGCGCGATGGCCGTCCACAGAATTATTTTGAGGAGTGATTTCATATTCCGGGGCGCCCTCCTGGACAGGGTTTTTGCCGCATGCGGCGCATCGTACGCAACGGCGAGAGAGGCGTCAATCGGCAAGGTGTCGCCGGAACGAGGTTGGCAGCGCTTTTCCGTAGTTCGTGAGTAGTGATTAGTGATTGGTGAGAACTGATCGGTGAGCGTTCATTTGTATTGAATAGAAAAAAGGAAGTGCTTTGTTTTGCGTCAGTTGCGAAATTTGCGTTGCGAGAAAAGGGTTCATTTGTACGGAATAGAAATTGGCGATTTTGGAGGCGAGCGGTGCGTGGGCGGGCGGCGGTGAGCGCCGGGGAGAGGTCGCTAGGTCGGCCGCTGATGGTGTTCGACATTTTCACAGATTCATCATGCTCTTGCGGGGAGCGAAATGCAAAAGGTTGTGTGTGTACAGGAATCCTGCACGGCGAGGGGTGCTGCTACGACTGCAAAACCAACGGCAACGTCAAAGACGCCCGCCTAAAAAGCAAAGGCAGGCGGCCGCTACAAAGTCAAAAGAAACCTCAAAATCAAAACCGGAACTGCAGCGGCTAAAGCCGGTAGCGTGCTGTGTGGTTTATGTCGTGGCCCTTCGATCCTGCTGCCGGCAGGCTCTCAGGATAAACTAAAGCCACGACCCACCAAGATTCCCGGGTTCTGAGATCCACCCTCGAGCCGCGCTTCCCAATCATGGCTGAATATTTGTGATTCGGCTGGTGGAGTTGGGCGGGACGTTGGCAGGAGCTGCGCGAGAAGTACGGAAGCGTTGGGTGAAGTCTAAGCGTAGGCGGCGCGGCAGGTTTCGTGTTCGCGGCACGACGGGGGGCAGTTTGTCTTATCAATGAGGATGTAATTGTGGCATGTGGAGCAGACCACGCCGTAAATCGTCTCGCTGAACTGATCGTGGGTCGTGCTAGCGGTGTGTTCGGTACGCGCTTGTTCGCGGCTGATGGCCATCGTGTAGGCTCCGATGCGCTGACGAGATTATTCTAGCTGAATCCCCTTGCCAGGACGAATGCCCCTCGCTTGGCTTAAGGCACGTCGACACAACTACCCGCAGGTTGCGAGTCTGTGATAGTTTTCCGGCTGTCCAATTCAGAGACGATTACGCCTGTTGAAATATGAGGAACGCATGAAGACGATTGCTACGCATTGCTGGAAAGCCGCGGCACTTCTCGCGGCGACTCTACTGCTCCTCGCGCCGGTTGTTGCGGCGCAGGCTGCTGCGGAGGCGAGCACGAGCGCGGCGAAGCCGGATGCCGCGAAGAAGAATCATTGGACTGCGGAGGATGTGGTTTACCAGGAGGATGCGGAGCAGTTTCGGATTTCGCCGGATGGGCGATTTGCGCTTTGGGTGAAGGGGACGGCGGATAAGGAGAAGGATCTGCGCGTCAGCAATTTGTATCTTTCGAATTTGAGTGATGGCAAGGAAGTGCAGCTCACGCGCGGGACGGACGAGGTTTCGCACCCGCGCTGGTCTCCTTCGGGGGAGACGATTGCTTTTTTGAGCACGCACGCGCTGCCCAAGCCAAAACCGGATTTGGCGCCGACGCAATTGTGGCTGATGAATGCGGCGGGCGGCGAGCCCTGGGCGGTGACGGAATTCGAGCGCGGCATCCGGCAATTTGAGTGGCTGGACAACGACACGATTATTTTCAGCGCTGAAGAGGATCCGACGCTCTACGAGCGGCAAACGAAGGAGCGCAAGGACGATTCGAACGTGGTGGACGATACGGCGCACAGCGCGCCGCTGCGGCTGTACAAATTTTCGGTGAAGGACAGGAAAGTCACGCGGCTGACGGACAATGACGACTGGATTTTGAGTTTTGAACTTTCCCACGACAAGAAACACGCAGTCGCCGTGGCGCGGCGGGAATTAAGTTTTGCGTGGGACCAGAAGATTCCGCCGGCAACCTACCTGATAGACCTCACGACCGGCGCGCGCACGCAGGTTTTCGCCAACGAGCGCATTCAGCCGAATGACGTCACCTGGGCACGCGACAATTCCGGGTTTTACGTCGTAGCGCCCTATTCCGACGACCCGCGGTTCCTGGTGGCCGTCGTCGAAAGAGTCTATTTCTACGATCTGGCCGCCGGGAAATCGAGCGAAGTGAATCTGGATTGGGACCGGGGCTTCTCGCGCTCGCTGGAAGCGACGAACGACGGATTCATCGCGCTGCTGGCCGATGGCGTGTACACCAAGCCGGTGCGTTTCACGCGGCACGGCGGCACTTGGTCGCGCAAATCCATTTCCGGCGAGGATGAGAAGCACTGCTTCAGTTTCGATCTGGGCGAGGACGGGAAGACGCTGATTTACGAGCATTCCACCGCCAGCGTGCCAACGCAATTCTTTCGCGCGAAGCTGGAGGGCACAAAAATCACTTCGCCGCTGCAGATTACGAATTTAAATCCAGCGTTCAAGAACAAGCCCGTTGCGAAATCAGAGGTGCTGCAGTGGAAGGGTGCGAATGACGACGACGTGGAAGGCATCCTCTACTATCCGGACGATTACAAGGCGGGCAAAACTTATCCGCTGATTGTGACTACGCACGGCGGCCCCGCCAGCGCGGATCACGATCAGTGGGCCGAGCGCTGGGCGTATGCACCGAATCTGATGGCGCAGAAGGGCGCGTTCGTGCTGAAGACGAATTATCACGGCAGCACCGGCTATGGGCTGAAGTTCGTGGAAGCTATCTGCTGCGGAAAATACTACGAGCTGGAAATTCCGGATATTGAGCGCGGCGTGGACAACCTGATCGCGAAAGGCCTGGTGGATCCGGAGCAGATTGGCGCGGCGGGCTGGTCCAATGGATCGATTCTTTCGATTCAACTGACGGTGACGAATCCGGACCGTTACAAAGCGGCGGTGGTGGGCGCGGGCGACGTGGAATGGTTGAGCGATTGGGCCAACGTGGATTTCGGCGAATCCTTTGACCATTATTATTTTGGAAAGACGCCGCTGGAAGATCCGCAGCTTTATATTGAGAAATCGCCACTGTTTAAAATGGACAAGGTTAGGACGCCGACGCTGATTTTTTTCGGGACGATTGACCGGCAGGTTCCCACCGAAGAAGGTTGGACGCACTACCGCGCGCTGTACACGATCGGCAAGGCTCCGGTAAAATTCATTCTGTTTCCCGGCGAAGCGCATGGCCCGCGTAAGCTGACGCACCAGCTGCGCAAGGTGAATGAGGAACAGGCGTGGTTCGATGTGTATTTGTTCAAGACCAAGCCGCCGGAAAACGAAGCGCTGAAAAAAGGATCGCCGCTGGAAGTGGCGTTGAAGCGCGCGACAGTGCAGAAATTGGGAGGCTCTTACGGCGTGACGTTTCATCCGCCTGCTGCGCCAGAGAATCCCGCGCCGGATGTGCTGATTCCGGAAACGGTGAGGCGCGGCGCGATCGAAATCGGGCGGTTTGAGATTACGCGCGCGCAGTTTGCGGCATTCGACAAGGACTACAAATTCGATGCGGGCGCGGAAAATTATCCGGCGAACGGCATCACGCTGGAGCAGGCGCAGGCGTATTGCAAATGGCTGAGCGAACTGACTGCGGAAACCTACCGGCTTCCGAAGGAAAGTGAAGCGACCGATTTCTACAAAGTGCGCGCTGGCGAGAATACGCTGGATTACTGGGCGGGCTACGCGCTCAATCCCGAGGACGCGCAGAGGCTCGAAGCCAAGATCACGGAATTGCCGGGCGATGCGCCGCTGCTGCGCGAAGTGGGAAGTTTTGCGGCGGAGGGCGAAGAAGGCGAGGAACTGGTGTTCGACCTTGGCGGAAACGCGGCGGAGTGGGTGATCGCGGCCGACGGCTCCGGTAAAACTTTCGGTGGAAGCGCCGATCGTCCTGCGGATGGCAAAGCGCCGTATCGCGCTGCTGATCCGGCGTACACGGGATTTCGCGTGGTGCATATTGCACCGCCGCCCAAGCCGGCGGCCGCCGCGGAACCGCCGCGACAGTGACGTTCTTCGTGAACGCCTGGCGAGCGTGGGCGGAAACCGCGGCCATCCAGATTGGCACTTGCGGCTAACGCTGCGCCGATTTACGCTCGATGCATGACCGAGCCATTCAGCCCGACATCGCGCACGAAAGTTCAACGCCTGCCTGACCGCGGCAAATACGATCGCGAAACCGTGTATCGAATCCTCGACGAAGGATTTGTGTGCCACGTGGGATTCGTGGTGGACGGCCAGCCATTCGTGATTCCCACGAACTATGCGCGCGTGGACGACACTTTGTATGTGCACGGCTCGTCGGCCAGCCGCATGCTGCGGACGCTCGCCGGCGGCGTGCAGATGTGCGTCACGGTGACTCTGGTGGATGGATTGGTGCTGGCGCGTTCCGCGTTCCATCATTCGGCGAATTACCGGTCGGTGGTGATGCTGGGGCGCGGGATGCCGGTGGAAGATAGCGGCGAGAAAAATCGCGTGCTGGAAGCGTTTACGAACCACATTGTGCAGGGGCGGTGGAACGACGTGCGGCAGCCGACGGAGATGGAATTGAAAGCGACTTCGGTGCTGGCGATGCCGCTGGAGGAAGTGTCGGCAAAGGTGCGCACCGGGCCGCCGAAAGATGATGAAGCGGATTACGCGCTGCCGATCTGGGCCGGCGTGCTGCCGTTGCCGGTGGCGCCGGGCGCGCCGATTCCTGATCCTCGATTGAATGCGGGCTTGGCGCCGCCGCAGAACGTCTTGAGGTATTCGCGCAATGGCGATGGAAGAGACGCTAAGTAAGATTCGCTCCGCTGCGTCGAACGTAGCAGCGCGTTCCGAGCGAGGACAGCAAATCGCCGATGTTGTGCGTCCGCTCGGGCCGTATCGCTGGGTCGGAGTTTACGACGTCAGCGCGGATCTGGTTTCGATCATTGCGTGGAGTGGCCCGGGCGCACCCGCGTATCCCACCTTTCCGGTGACGAAGGGGCTGACCAGTTCCGCGATGCGGGAGAAATCGACCGTTGTTGTTGGGGACGTGCGCAGCGATCCGCGTTATTTGACTGCATTTGGCAGCACGCTTTCGGAGATTATCATTCCTGTTCTGGATCCGCGGGATTCGCGAGTCGTCGGCACGATTGACGTGGAGAGCGAGAGGGCGAATGCGTTTTCCGCGATGGATCAAAGGAAGCTGGAGAAATGCGCGAACGCGGCGCTCGGTCTTTGGATGGCCACTTGAACCGGAGCTGGATCGGGCTCCTCTCCCACGAATCAGGCAGGGACGATCAACCGCGAAAACCCTAGTGGCACCCGCACCCACCGCCTCCGCAACAGCCGCCAGCCCCACCGGAAGATGAAGAAGGTCCGGCCGCGGATTTCCCGTTCGACGGTGAGGCGAACACGGATAGTTGAATCGTGTGCTTGGCGCTCGAACATTTCGGGCAGGTGATTGCCTGCGATTGGCTCAGCACGATGCGCTCGTAGTGCTCGCTGCAGTCATCGCAAATGTATTCGTAAATCGGCATTGTCACGCTCCGCGCAATTTAAAGCGAATGACAAACATCATATCGAAATCTTCAGCCTGCGTTCAACTCGAGTCCGAGCGCATTACTCATAGGAGTTCTAAAAATTCTTCAACGGACAGCTCCGCTTGACGCAGGATGCTACGAAGCACGGGGCGAGGTATGTCGAAGCGGTCATGGCGAGGCACGGTCACACGAAGGTGGGTCTTAACGGGATGACGCAACTGTGCGTGGCTTCCGGATTGGTGGTTTAAGTAGAAACCAGCTCGCAAACGAACCCGCAACATCAATCGTGGCTTGAGCAGCGGACGTACCGCACTCATCTAGGCGCTCAGAGCGACTCGCAATTTCGCAGTACGCGCTCTCTTCTCGTCGGGAATGTCTTCGCCCGACTTGCGCAAACCATCCAGGTGGCAGCGGATGGCGTCGCGCGCCATTTCGATGGCTTCTTCTTCCCTGCGTCCGAAGGTGATGACGCCGGGGAGCAACGGAACCGTTACTTGATAACCAGAGGGAGTTGCCGGGCCGGACTTTCGCGCTTTGAACTTTCCTGGGGAAAGCAACTCGTCCGTGACGGGCAGCAGTATGACCGTGAAATCAAACACACGGCGAGGATGCTCACGTCCGTTGCCAGTCATGTTGCGAATCCGGCTCATCTGGACCCACTGTAGACGAATCGCGTGCCTAAATCAAAAAACAACAGCCCCGGTTTGAACCGGGGCTGTTGGGCTTGCTTACCCTGCGGAGATTGTTCAGTTCTTCGGCTGAGTTAGTCGCCGGCTACTGCGGCTTCGGTTTCGGGCTTTTCGACGTTGGTTGCGCCGTTGCCGTTCGAGTGGCCGTTGCCATTGCCGTTTGCCGGGGCGATCTGGACTGGCTTCACCGTGACGCCGGGAACCGCGCTGAGGATCTGCTGCATCGAGCCGATCTGTACGACGGGCTCGGTGGACTTCTTCAGCACGAGCTCTTCGTAAATGCGGCGGACTTTCGCAGCCTCTTCGAAGGCCTTCTTGCGGCGAATGCGGTCTTCTTCGGCCGCAGTTTGCGGAATGTCGTGTTCGAGCTCGCGAACACGCGAAGCATCTTCGGCGTCAATGCGGAGCGAGTGTTCATAGCTCTCCAGATTGACCTTCTTGCCCTTAGCGAAGACGTCGTGCTTGCCGTGCTCCTTGTACCACTGGGCGACGGTGGCGTTCTTGTGCATGTTCTCGATAATTTTCCGCCAGCCCACGCCGGTGTTGTATGCGCAGAAGGAAATCTCGCCCTGCTGCGTGGCGTAGGGAATGATGCACATTTCAGTGCGGCGGAAATCGTAGTTGAACAGATCCTGGAACCACATGCCGGCGATGAAGAGGAAGTTCCAAGGATCTTCGGAACGGCGCTTCATGGCGTCTTCATAAGTACGATCTGGAGCCACCTTCCCGTATTTCTTGTCGGAGTTCTTGGAAAGCGCCCAGGTCTTGTCGAATTTCCTCCACAGGTCCTTGAGCCGCAAGCTAGGAGGCGCCTGGAACGGGCTGTAATTCTTCAGCAGGGCCATGGCCATCATGAAGTTGGAGAAGTTCTTGCCGCGAGCCGCGTCGGTGATGGCGGCAACGTCTCTGGTCAGACCCTGCGCATCCAGGAAGCGTGGGACCGGCGCCCACTCTTTGGTTTCTTTGTTGATCATCAGCGCGGTGCCGACGCCGCAGTTCGGGTGGCAGCCGCAGGAGAGCGAGCCCCACTGCGAATCCGGCCCGTGCACCAGGTCCGAAAAGCCCGCAAACGTGCTGATGAATGAAATCGGGAACCAGTCGCGCGTGGGTTCGACTTTACCCACTTGCGCGCTGACGTCTTTCGCCAAGTGCGAAAGCGTGTAGCGCTGGCGGATGCGGCGTTCGGGAGTGATTTCTTCGTCGCGCCCGGTGAAGGAAACGGGTTGGAAGGATACGAAGGAAATTTTCTTGGGGTTTTCCATCGCGAACTTGACGATCGGGCCTACCTGATCGTTGTTCACGTTGTTGACGATGGTGGTGACCAGCACGATTTCGATGCCGGCCTCGTGCATGTTCTCGATGGCGCGGAGTTTCACGTCAAACAGATTGCCCACCTGGCGGTGACTGTTCGCGTCGTTGCCGATGCCGTCGAACTGCAGGTACGCATAGCGCATGCCCGCTTCGAAAGCCGCCTTGCAGAATTCCTTGCTCTTGGCGAACTCAATGCCGTTGGTCGCGGCCTGCACGCTGTTGTAGCCCACTTTGCGGGCGTAACGCACTGCGTCAATAAACCGCGGGTGCATGGTGGGTTCGCCGCCGGAGAACTGCACGGACATCTGCCGGCGCGGCTTGATCTTGGTGGCGTTCTCGAGGATTTCCTGAATCTCTTCCCAGCTGAGTTCGTGGACGTAGCCGACCTGGTTCGCGTCCATGAAGCAGGGATCGCACATCATGTTGCAGCGGTTGGTGAGGTCCACGGTAAGAACGGAACCGCGGCCGTGGCGAACCGTGCTGGAGCCGTGACGATGCAGCTTTTCGTCGTTGTGCGCCGGAATATCACGGCCGGGGAAATTCTTTTCGATCCATTCCAGGAACTTGGCATCCACGGCCATCAAGTCTTCAAATTTTCCGTGAATGGCGCATTCCTTCACCATCCAGACCTGGCCATCGCGCTCGATAATCTGCGCTTTAATTTCGCCGACTTTTTCATGGACCAGATCGGTCCAGTCTTTTTTCCCGTTGATGATCAGATCGCGCGCTTCACGCACGCAATCGGGACACAGGGAATCCGTGGTGCGCGGCCAACCGAGGGTCGGCTTGGATTTCTCCCAGGACTTCAGCAACGGCTTATCAGACCACTTCGGCGTAAAAGAAGGATTGGGATTAAATTTATTGAAGTACTGAATCGTGTTGTAAGTGACGCCTGCAGTCTTGCACAGCGCCCAATCGAAAGTTTTCCAAAGCTTCGTGTTTATTGCGTTTGCCATAATTCCACCTCTCCCTTTCAAACCAGCCCCAACCTGCCCTATCAATCCCCCGGAGGCGTGCCCTTACGGATGACACTCATCCGTAACCAGTTACGGTACCAAAGTTTGCACGGTTTCAAACTGGGCGTCTAGGAAGGTGCGTCTAAAGGTGCAATTCGGGGGCTGAACGGCGCCCAGGAGCAGCCAATGGAAAGAGCGAAGTACCAGTCCGGACTAGTATTTAGCCCGATTTGCGGTCCAAATCTTAGTCCAGGTTCAGAGGCGTGCGCAGCACGCCGATGGCGAAATGCGCCAGGTGCGGGGCGTCATCGTCCAGTTGGATCCAGCGGACCACGCAGTGGTCCTTCAGATATTGCGAGACTTTCGCTTCGCCGATACCCAAATGCTCGGCGAGTTTGGTTTTCAGGCCGCTGTCGAACGCCGGACGTCCGCCGCGAACGGGTTTGGTGGTGCTGCGTCCGCTGCCGCGCGCGAGATTTCCCAGGCCGACGCGCAGGGTTTGGCAGGCTTCGATGTAGTACGAAGTAATCTGGTCGGAGTCTGAAAGCAGGAACACGCCCGGTCCGGCCGGAGCCGAATCGGATTCGTCCAGGCGATGCAGCGGGCTGGAGACCAGGCGGCGCAACATGGATTCCAGTTTGGACATGCGCGAAGCGAGCGCGGGATCGCCGGCGCGGCCGTGCGCGGTGCGTTCTGAGGGGAGCATTGGCGCGGCTTGCTCAATGTGCGCGCGGTCTTCGGATTCATGGGATTCGTGCGGCGTAACTACTGCAGCTGGGACGCGCTCGTAGGTTTCCGTGTGCGGAGCTGGAGCAGGACGCGAAGGCTGAAATCGCGGCGCGGGCACGCGAGCTTGTGGCGCGGCGGACAATGGTGCGTGAGTTGCGCCCGATTCCGCGAATGCCTGCGAAGGAAGTCCGGGCGCGGCCGGAGCGCCTTTGCGACGGCGGCCTCGGCCACCACGGCGTCCGCGGCGGCGTTTCTTCTTGCCGTTGGCGTCTGTATCGGCGACGCCTGCGCCTGTGGGAGGCGTGGCATCGGAGAGATGCACGGTTTCGACTTCGATCGCGTCGCCGGCGTAATCGACGCCTTCTTCTGGGATCTCACCTAGCGCTAAGCGCGGTTGTGATGCTTCGGAGTCGCTTGCGCCATTGTCGCCGTCGTGGGCCGATTCGGTTTCGGCGGCGTTTGCTGCGGCAAATACAGGCTCGGGACTGGGTTTCGCACCCGCCACCGGAATCGGCGCGCCCAATCGCGCCAGAGCTTCCTCGGCCTTTTTCTTCCAATCAGCGCGGCGGAATCGTTCCGCTGCAATTGTGTACCACTTCACGGCGTCCTCATTTCGTTCGGCTTTTTCTGCGACGGTTCCCAGCTCCCAGGCCACCATCGCGTCGTGCGTGCGCTGGTACAGCTCGGAAAGTTTCGTCAGTGCGTCGGCGCTGTTCTTCGCTTTGCGAATACGCGCCTGAATTTGCCGCCAATCAGCCATGGCGGCATTGTAGCAGCCGATTCGGGGATAGGCCAATGAAAGCGGTGTTCAGCAGGGTCTCGGTTACCGATGAACGGGTTTGTCCGGCGCGTGGGTTACTTGGGGTTAGCCCGTCGTCGATACGCAATGGTGCGGGCCGGTTCTGTCGTGGGCTGTGCGTTTTACTTGGCGGCGAGCGTTTGCCTTGCCAGTTCCGTGCAGAAGTCTTGCTCCGTTTGCGCTACGAAATCTTTGTAGCCGCTGGGGTCGATGAACGGGTTCGCGCCCCCGGCTTTCATCTGCGCATACTTTTCTTCCATGCCGAAGTAAGCGCCGTGGGCACCGAGGAAAATATCGCAGGGCAATGACTTCAAGACTTCGAACATGCGCTGGTAGTCTGCGGCGATTTGGGGGTAGTTTTCGTTGTGCACGAGCTTGTAGCCCGGGTTTACGTTGGGACTGCCAACGATCACAACGTTATAGGTTTTACCGCCCTCGGTCACCTCCATGGTCCACGTGGTACAGCCTTTGGTGTGGCCTGGAGTGAGGTGCGCGACGAGCACCGTGCCGCCGAGGCTTACCTGGTCGCCATCGTGGAGCACGCGATCTACTTTGGCGGGTGGATAAAGATCATCAGGAGTGTCGCCATACTGAAAATCTTTCTTGCCGCCGGATTCCACCACGGGCACGTCGGCATCCATCACCATGTAACGCGCTCCGGTCAGCTGCTTGATCTTCGCGCTGCCGGCATCGTGGTCAAAGTGCGCGTGGCTGATCAGCAAAATGTTTGTGTCCTTGAACTTGAAGCCGAGTTTTTCAATGCTTGCCTGGATCAGTGGCACATTGGCTTCCAAATCGCTGTTGATCAGGATGTTCCCGCGCGGCGTCACGATTAGATAATTCGCCAGCCCTCTACTTCCGACGTAATACAAATTGCCTGCGATGTGAAATGGCGGAAACGGTTCGGTCCATTCGGGGTCGGCTTGGGCGAACAGACTGCTTGCGGCGGCCAGGACGACGATCCATATGCAAGAAGCGAACTGGATGATTTGCCGCACGGAGGGACTATAAACCAAGTCGCCGGCGTGAGCGTATTGCTTCCTGCTCTGACGCTGACGGATTCCAGTGTATAATCCGCCGCATTCGCGTCCTGCGAGGCGGCTCAATGGCTTCGGACAAGTCTTCGGATAGGTCTTCCACGATGTGGGTTCCGGTGTGCTGCGGGCGCGTGATGCGCTGCAATATGTTCCGGCAGGCGGACGGCGGCGCTTACGCCGCGCTCGTTTGTTCGGTCTGCAACAAGAACATCACGCTGGAGCAAGAGTCTCTCGATGCCGTGGATAAATTCGGTGAAGGCTCGAACATTCTGAGTCTGATCGGATCACCTAAACCACCGAAGACGGAACGAAGAAAATCGTTTAGCGAAGCTGGTCCAGACGATCCAACGCTGTAGCCCGAAATGCTGCTCCCTCGGAAGTCTGCCTGCGCATGATTGGCCAGACCATTTCGCACTATCGCATCGTGGAGCAACTTGGCGCCGGCGGCATGGGCGTGGTTTTCAAGGCGCAGGACAGTCGGCTGGAACGCGCAGTAGCGCTGAAATTCCTTCCTGAACAACTCGCGCAGCAACCGCAAGCGCTGGAGCGTTTCCGGCGCGAAGCGCGCGCTGCATCCGCTCTGAACCACCCCGGCATTTGCACGATCTACGACATCGGCGAGCAAGACGGCCGCGCGTTCATCGCCATGGAGTTCATTGACGGCGAAACGCTGCGCAGTCACATCCATGGGAAGGCGCTTCCTGTGGAAGAATTGCTGGAGCTGGGGATCCAGATCGCTGAGGCTCTGGACGCCGCGCACGCCGAAGGGATCATTCACCGCGATATTAAACCCGCGAATATTTTCGTGACCAAGCGGGGGCGCGCGAAAGTGCTCGATTTTGGCCTGGCAAAACTTGTTCCCAAAGGGGTCGCGATTGCGGACGCGGATTCCGGCGGCGACACTTCGACCTCCACTTCGATCGCTGGAATCATCAGCGGCACTCCTTCTTATATGTCACCCGAGCAGGTGCGCGGAGACGCGCTGGACGCGCGCACGGATATTTTCTCGCTCGGGCTAGTGCTGTACGAAATGGCCACCGGCCGGCAAGCATTTGGTGGCGGCACCGGCGGCGCGATTATCGAAGCGGTGCTGACGCGGCCGCCTGTTTCGGTGCGCAGCATCAATCCCGAAATTCCGCCGGCGCTGGAAGCAATCATCGAAAAGGCCCTGCACAAAGATAGGGAACAGCGTTACCAGCATGCGGCTGATCTACTTGCAGACCTGCAACGGCTGCAGCGAGATTTTGATCTGGGCCGCACAGATCAGGCGGGAGATTCGGCGTCACGCCTCGCGTCAACCGCAGGTCCTATCTCCTCGGCCAGCCAGCGCATCTCGCGGGCCACGGCACAACAAAGCGGCAGCTTCCGCGCGCCGCGAGTCGCAAAGACCATCAGCTCACTCGCCGTCTTGCCTTTCGAGAACGTGAGTCGCGACCCGGAGAACGATTATCTCAGCGACGGAATCACGCGGAGCCTGATCAACAACCTGGCGACGGTTCCAAAACTGCGCGTGATGGCGCAGAGCACGGTGTTTCGCTACAAGGGCCGCGAGATTGACCCGCAAGCCGTCGGTCGCGAACTCAACGTACGCGCCATGCTGACGGGAAGAGTGATGCAAAGCGGCGGCTCGTTGCGCATCGGTACCGAACTGGTGGATGTGGCGACCGGGTCGCAAATTTGGGGCGCGCAATTCGATCGCAAGCCCGGCGACATCTTCGTGATTCAGGATGAAATTTCGAGTGAGATATGGGGGAAGCTGCGCCTGGAGCTGACGCGCGCGGAAAAAAAGCGGCTCGTCAAGCGTCACACGGAAGACGCCGAAGCTTACCGGCTCTACCTGCAAGGCCACCATCATTGGAACCGCTGGACGGAAGAAGGATTTTACAAGGCGATCGGATACTTTCAGCAGGCGATCCAGAAGGATCCCAGTTACGCTCTCGCGTACGCTGGCGTCGCCGATTCCTACGTGCTGCTGGGATGGAACAGCTATCTGCCTCCGAAGGATGCGTTCCCGAAGGGCAAAGCAGCTGCGATGGCGGCCCTCGAGATTGCCCCTGATCTGGGCGAGGCGCACACGGATTTGGCGACAGTGTTGTGGCTGCACGATTGGCAATGGCCGGAAGCTCAGAGGGAATTTCAACGCAGCCTGCAATTGAATCCTTGCTATCCGACTGCCAATCATTATTACGCCGAGTGCCTGATGACCATGGGCCGCAACGCGGAAGCTCTCACCAGGATGAAAAAAAGCCTGGAGCTGGATCCTTTGTCGCTGATTATTAATGTGGCGATCGGATGGGCCCACTATCACGCGCGGCAGTACGATGAGGCCGTCGCACAATTGCTGCGCACTGTGGAATTGGATCCGAACTACCCCATGACTTATTGGATTCTCGGGCTGATCTATCGGAAAACTGGTCGCTACGATTTGGCGATCAGCGCGGGTGAGAAGGGCGTGAATCTTTCAGGCGGTAGTCCGCTGATGCGCGCGGCGCTGGCGCAGACTTTCGCTACGGCTGGTGCGGCGGATAAAGCAATTCAGATCGTGGATGAATTGAACGGACTAGCGAAGCAAAGGTACGTAGCGCCTCATTTTTTCGCCGGAATCTACATTGGCTTGGGTGAACTCGACCGCGCGATTGAATATTTGGAAAAATCGTGCGCAGAGCACTGCCACTGGCTTATCTATCTGCATATAGACCCGAGCGTGGACGATTTGCGGAGCGATCCGCGTTTCCAGGACTTGTTGCGGCGTGTGGGCCTTCCCGCGGCGTCGGACGCGATTTGCACCTGAAAAAAAACACGTGGCAGGACACTAGCCCGCTACTGCGTGTTTGGGAGCTGGCGCATGGATTCGGCGTGCTGAATGCATCCTTAAGGTGCGCCAGGTTCCGTTGATGGCATGATAGCGCTATGGATTTAGCTGGGCGGACACGCTGGATTTGCGAGCAGGCGCGCGGGGTGGGGTTCGATTTGTGCGGCGTGGCCCCGGCGGATGCCTTCCCGGAGCTTGCGCAAGGTCCGACATGGCTTGAGAGCGGGCATGCGGGTGAGATGAATTACCTGCGCGATGAGCGTCGCGTGGATCCGCGATTGGCGCTTGCTGGCGCGCGCTGTTTGATTGTGGTGGCGTTGAATTACAACTCTCCGCAGCCGTATTCCACCGAACAGGCCGGCGTTCACGACGATGATTCCCCGCGCGGGTGGATTTCGCGCTATGCCTGGGGTGACGACTACCACGAAGTGCTGCGGGAAAAGCTGAATGTGCTCGTCGCGCGGATGCACGCGCAATGGCCTGAGCCTTTTGAGGCGCGCGCTTACGCGGATACGGGGCCGGTGGTCGAGCGCGTGGCAGCAAAATATGCGGGGCTTGGCTGGCTCGCGAAAAATACTTGCCTGATCAACGAGCAGCTCGGTTCGTGGCTGTTTCTCGGCGTCATTCTTACGACGCTGGAGTTAGAACCGTCGCTTGGTCCGGGTGAGCCGCCTGCCGCTGACCTCTGCGGGAACTGCACGCTGTGTCTTGACGCCTGTCCCACGCAAGCGTTTGCCGCGCCTTACGTGCTGGATGCGCGGCGCTGCATTTCCTATCTCACGATCGAGCTGCGCGGGGCGATTCCCGAGGAATTGCGGCCGGCGATGGGCAATGCCGTCATCGGCTGCGATATTTGCCAGGATGTGTGTCCTTGGAATCGCAAGTCGCCCGTGACGCAGTTGGCGCAATTTCAGCCGCGCACGATCGAGCTGGTAGTCCCCGCGAAAAGTGAAAACGGAAACGAGAAAATGGAGAATGGCGTGACGCTGTTTGCGCCGGAGCTGGAATGGCTGGCTTCGTTATCGCAGGAAGAATTTAGCCGGATTTTTCGCGGCAGCGCCGTGAAACGCGCGAAATGGCGCGGTGTGGTTCGTAATACTTGCGTCGCGCTGGGGAATTCGCGCATAGCACGAGGTTCAGACGCCTGCGCGCGCATCGTGCCGCTGCTCGAGCGGCTCGCCACGTCGGAAGATTCGCAGATTGCCGAGCACGCGCGCTGGGGGTTGCAGCGTCTCGGCGTGCCGCATCATTCGTCGCATAGCTCCGATTGACTTGCTGCCGCGGACTCCGCTAGCGTAACGGCGCACCGCGCAGCGCGCGATCGAAAACTGCGCAGGAGGCCGTCGCATGAATTTTTCCCACTTGGCATTTTTCCTTCACGCTCTGAGGCCGCAATTCAATTTTCCGCAAGGGCCCGCGGTCGAATTGATCATGCTGCGCTGGCTGCACTTCATTTTCGGAATCGTCTGGATCGGCCTGCTGTATTTTTTCAATCTGGTAGGATTCCCCACCATGAAGCAGCTGGACGCGGCGGTGCGCGGCAAAGTGTTTCCGGTGCTGATGTCGCGCGCGATGAGCTGGTTTCGCTGGTCGGCGCTGATTACCGTGGCGGTGGGGCTGCGCTACTACTTCATAATTCTTTCCGCGGACGCGCACAATTCCGGCAATCCCGCGCTGACGCTGCGCTGGTTCGGATGGTGGCTGCTGGTGTGGCTCGCGGCTTTCGCACTGATCTATCCGTTCCAGTTGCCCAGCAAAGGACTGCTCGATAATCCGTGGGTGCGCACGGTTGCGATTGGCGCGATTGTGGTTGCGGCTTCGTGGATCATTCTTTACCTAAATAGCGGGCCGGTGGTTTCGAGCGCGCATCTGTGCATCAGCGTCGGCGGCGGGCTGGGATTTCTGATGCTGCTGAATGCCTGGGGCGTAGTGTGGCGCGTGCAGAAAAAGCTGATTGCCTGGACGCGCGCCAGCGCCGAACAAGGCACGCCGATGCCGGCAGAGGCGGCGCGCCTGGCGCGTTGGGGATTCCTAGCCTCGCGCGTGGGCTTCTGGCTGTCGTTCCCCATGCTTTTTTTCATGGGTGCGGCGGAACATTACCCGTTCCTAAGCAGCATCGCGAATTGAAGAAAGCTGTACCCTTCGATTACATGGGCGCGTCCTAAATAGCAGCACGGGAGACCGCCATGAAACCAGCCGCTCGCTCCGGTGTAGTCGTACTGTTTTTGACGTTCGTCATCGTTTTGCTGATCGCGCTGCCCGCGCTCGCGTATCAGTACCCGCTTTCTTCTTCCGACATTCGTAATGCTTATCTGCTGGGCTATGCGAAAGATCAGAACACGACTAGTTTTTTCGCTCAGTATGTGACCCAGTTACCCATGCCCGAAACCGGCCCGCACGTTGCGACGATCGCTCTGAAGACTCCGTACGCACAAGTGGTAGAGTTGGGCCAATCCGCGGTAAATGCCGATGTGCAGGGCGCTGAACAAGAATTGGCCAACACGAAGTTTCCGCTGCTCGTAAGCGTGGGAATTGACCTGACGCCGACGTATCCCGACCCGCCTATCACAAACCCCGCGTCCGGTTCGCCGGTGCCCGATTTTGAGCAGGACTTCAGCATCGAACTCTTTCAGGACGGCGCGAAGATTAATGCGCAATCAACGCGGGTCAATTTGCTCTACTCTGAGGGGGTCGGCAACACCTACGAAGTCTCTGGCGCGATCATCGTACTGAGGTTTGACCCGGAAAAGGTCAACCCTGATGACGAGGTGATTGTGAAAGTGCACACGCCGGATGATCAGCACGTGAAGGCGACATTCGATCTGGGGCATCTTCGATAACGCACTACAACCGCGCAGTTTCGCGGTTTTTTGCAGAGAAGAGAGAATATTAGGAGCGCCAGCGCAGCGTTACTGGACCGCTCATGGGATGTTGCAGCGGAGCGCCAGTGCGCTGGGCTTCCTGATATGCGGCTTTCAATTCGAAATACCAGCGCGCCTGGCGATCGGCATCGTCAATCAGCATCATGCGGTCTTCGTACTGCAATCCCATCACTTGTTTTTTGATTACTTCGGTGTCCTGGCGGATGAAGCGCGGGCCGAACACATTAATGATGAAGGAGACGACGGGAAACCAAGGGAGGATATTCCAGGCGGCGCAGAAATCCAGGCGGCAGAAATCGCGGCGGATGGGCGTGACCGTGGTGCGGCTGGAAAGCCAGTAGCGGCCGGCGCGAATTTGTTCGAAGCGCTGATTGGGCAGCACGAAGTCAATCATGGTGGTGGCTGGTTCGCCGGTGAGCAGCTTCAAGATTTTGTAGGGCGCGCTATTCGCGGATGGCGCGTGCGGGCTCATGCGAAATCCGTCGGGGATCGGCTCGAAAGTTTTTTCTTTGTTGCGAATGCTGCGGCGGGAACGCCACCACCACGCTTGATGCACGAAGGGGCCGTGCGCCGGGTCCATCAGGCCGATGATGGCCTGGTCGACGCCGCAGGGCAGGTCGGCATAGAGGTGCGCAATTTTGTAGCCGGCGCTGAAGACCGGCAATTCCGGCGGCGCTGGCGGCGATCCGTTGACTGCGCGGCCTTCGGGGTTGGTCATGAACGCCCAGACGTAGCCATCGCGCTCTTCGCAGGGAAAGCTTCCGGCGTAAATTCGTTCGCACTTTAATTTCGAATCTTCGGTAAGCGAAGGAATGGTGCGGCACTGGCCGGTGTGCGCATCGAATTGCCAGCCGTGGTAGGCGCACTCGACGGTCTTGCCGTCGAATTGGCCAAAGGAAAGCGGAAACGCGCGGTGCGGGCAGACGTCGCGCAGGGCGAACGGTTTTCCGGCGGCGTCGCGTCCCAGCACCAGCGGCACGTCCAGCAGCATCGCGCGGACTAGTTTGTGGCGGCGCACTTGTTCGCTGCGCAGCGCGGGATACCAGAAGCCCCACAAAAAATGCATCGCGCCAGCACGAGATGAATCGAGATTCATGGCGGTCATCGTATTACAGGCATGAAGTCACATCAAACGCCTGTGAGACAATTCTCAGCCGTCAAAACATCATGCGAGATTTCCTACGTCGATTGGACCGTCGGCGGTGCGTCCAAACTCGCGCCAAACAGCTGAATCACCGAAGGCCTCTGGAGGACAATAAATGTAAAAACGCCGAGGGTCGTTCCGTACGGGAACTCCAGGCAACACAGCGCCGCCACCACCAGGCAAAAGGTCCGCGAGGTTCGACGCTTCAGACAGGCTGCCGTCCAAAACCTCATCGCCGCGAATGTACCCGCAGCCAGAAATATCGCGAGGCCAATACCGAGAAAGATCCAAGGCATAAAAGCCGGCGGCGGCTGATTAGGCTGTAGCGATGCGGCTGGAATTTTTGCAAATGAAACAGCAAACATGGCGCCAATACAGATATAAAAAAGTCCAAACAATGAGAACAACGCCGCCATCCCTCCCGCCACCCAGTAACCGATCGCGAGCAGCTTCAGATGCTCCTCATCGACTATCATCTGACGATAATCTTGCTCGGACATAGCCTCACCTCGGGGCGTCGCTGACCATTTTGCTTTCGGGGTAACTTACCATGGAGGTGCGAACTATCTGACTGGGGCTTTTCGTCTTAGGGCGCAAGCAATCTCCTCGTGCATTACTAAACAAAGGAACCCAATTAGATCGCGAGTTTGACTAGCCGCTGTTTTGCGGCTATTCTTTTGTTTGTGACGACTGCAATGTTTGCCGCGTTCTATTAGCGATACCTCTCGACCCCGCCCGGGGCCATGTTTCCACGTAGCTGTGCCTGTTTTCCGATTTCCCTTTACGATTTTCTGCAACTTTGAGGTATCGCCATGGCGAATTTGACGCTGTTCCAAAAGCTCGAAAATATCGAGTCGAGGTATGAAGAGCTGACCCAGCAGCTTTCCTCGCCCGAAGTGCACAACGATTCGGCGCGTTTCCAGAAGCTAGCCAAGACACACGCGGACATGGCTGAAATGGTGGCCAAATACCGTGAGTGGAAAGAAATTGAAAAGGGCTTGCTGGGCACGAAACAAATGCTGGTGGAAGCGGAAGACGCTGAATTGAAGCAGCTGGCGCACGACGAAGAGCGCGAGCTCGAAGGGCGCCGCGAAACCGTGGAGCGCGAGCTGAAATTCCTGATGCTTCCGAAAGATCCGAACGACGACAAGAACGTGATCCTGGAAATTCGCGCGGGCACGGGCGGCGATGAAGCTTCCCTTTTCGCCGGCGAACTTTTCCGCATGTATTCGCGCTACGCGGAATCGCAAGGCTGGAAGCTGGAAATTCTGGAAAGCTCGCCGTCGTCCATCGGCGGCATGAAGGACGTCGTCGCCGCGATTCAGGGCAAAAAAGTGTATTCGAAACTGAAATATGAAAGCGGCGTGCATCGCGTGCAGCGTGTGCCGGCCACCGAACAGCAGGGGCGCATTCACACTTCGGCCGCGACGGTGGCAGTGCTGCCCGAAGCGGATGAAATTGACATCAAGATCGAGGCCAAGGATTTGCGCATTGATACGTTCTGTTCGTCGGGACCGGGCGGGCAATCCGTGAACACCACCTATTCCGCCGTGCGCATCACACACATTCCGAGCGGCCTGGTGGTTTCTCAGCAGGACGAAAAATCGCAAATCAAGAATCGCGCCAAGGCAATGCGCGTGTTGCGCGCGCGCCTATATGAAATGGAACAGAACAAGCAGCACGAAGCCATCGCGGCCGAGCGTCGCGACCAGATCAAGACCGGCGACCGTTCGGAAAAAATCCGCACCTACAATTTTCCGCAGAATCGCGTTTCGGACCATCGCATCGGATTGACGTTGCACCAGCTCGATCAGGTGATGGAAGGCAAGCTGGGACCGATTGTGGACGCGCTCTCGACGCATTACGAATCCGAGCGCTTGAAGCAGGAACTGGTCGAGGCGTAAGGGCAGGTAGCATAGGCCTGCCTGCGGCAGGCAATCTTGCCTGTACGGTTTTTCACGTGGCGCCCGCAGTGATTGCGTCCCAACCACGGTGGCAAATTCCAATCCAATGAACATCCGCGCCGCCCTAAAAGAAGGCATGGCGCAACTGCGCGCTGCACAGATTCCTTCGCACACGCTTGCCGCTGAGCTATTGCTGATGCACGCGTTAGAGCGCGATCGCGCCTGGATTTACGGCCACCCCGAAGAATCACTTGATCCAGATGCCGCAGAGAAGTTTCGAGCGTTGATCGCGCGGCGCGTAGCGGGCGAGCCAGTGCAATATCTCACCGGCAAACAGGAATTCTGGGGTCTCGAATTCGAAGTCACGCCCGCCGTGCTGATTCCCCGCCCGGAAACCGAACACGTCATGGAAGTGGCTCTCGCGCGTCTAGGCGAGCGCGGAATAAAAATTCACATGGACACTGGCGCGCCACGCGAAACTTTGCGGGTCGCTGACGTCGGCACCGGTTCCGGCTGTCTGGCGGTTGCGCTGGCGTGGGAATTGCCGCACGCCGAAGTAGTTGCGACCGACATTTCCGAGCCGGCGCTCGAAGTTGCGCGCCGCAACGCCGCACGTCACGGCGTCGCTGATCGCATTCATTTCCTGCAGCGTGACCTACTCACCGGTCTTGAGAATATTGATCCGAGCAGCATAGGGCTACAGCATGCCGTGCCCGCGGCAACGCAAAATGGACCGCTATACGATCTAATCGTCAGCAATCCACCGTACATTGCACGCAACGAAGCGGGGCAATTGCAGCGCGAAGTGCGCGACCACGAACCACACGCCGCGCTTTTCGGGGGACCTGCGGGCACCGAAATGTACCAGCGCTTGATTGACCAAGCTCGCGATCTACTACGCGACCGGGGCATCCTGGTCCTCGAACTCGGGTACGATTCCGCGGAACATGTGCGTGGAATCTTCGATGCGCAGCCTGCATGGACCAAAGTTGCCATCACGATGGATCTTGCCGGCATCCCGCGCGTGCTCGCCGCCGAACGCGCCCGCTAGCTCCGGCAAAAACATTGTTGCCCACCTCAGACGCTCAGTGATTTAAGCTGGGCGTTGCTGCCATGACGAAGCTGGCACAATACCGCGCGAAGCACGATGCACCGCTCGAAATCGCGGCGGATGGTGCCGCCTCGATCCTGCACGTTGATATGGACGCGTTTTTCGTTTCGGTAGAGCTGCTGGCGCGTCCAGAATTGCGCGGGAAGGCGGTGGTCGTCGGCGGGCAGCGCGACCAACGCGGCGTGGTCACGTCCGCGAGCTACGAAGCGCGAAAATTCGGCGTGCATTCCGCGATGGCGTTGCGCACCGCCGCGCAATTATGTCCGCACGCCGTCTTTCTCGATCGTCATCACGAACTTTATGGCCGATGGAGCAATCGCGTCGCCGCGATCCTGGGAAAATTTTCGCCGATCGTGGAAATGGCTTCGATTGACGAAGCCTATCTCGACCTTGCTGGAACAGAGCGCTTGCACGGCCCGCCGCTCGCCGCAGCCCACAAACTTCTGCAGGAAATCACGGCAACAACTGGCCTTCCTTGCTCGGGCGGATTGGGAGCGACACGCCTGGTGGCGAAAATCGCAAGTGAACAAGCCAAACCGCGCGGCTTGGTGTGGATTCCGTCCGGCAGCGAATCGATATTTCTCGCGCCTCTCGTTGTACGGCGCGTCCCCGGAATCGGCAAAGTCACGGATGAGGCGTTGCGAGGGCTGGGTATCGAAACAATCGCGCAATTACAGAAGGTGCCGCTCGAACGCCTGGAAGAAACTTTCGGGCAATGGGGCACGGCGCTATTCCGCAAAGCGCGCGGCATTGATTCCTATGAATTTTTCGTGGATGCGGAGCCGAAATCGCTATCACACAATCAAACGTTCGGCGAAGATACGCGAGATCGCGGGTTGCTGGAATCGACGCTCAGTTATTTGTGCCAGAAAGCAGCGAAGCGGTTGCGCGACGCAGCGCTGCACGCGCGAACCGTGACGCTCACGGTGCGTTTCGCCGATTTCACGACGATCACGCGCAGTCACACCCTGGCCGAGCCTTCCGACCTCGATACCGTGTTCCTGAAGGCGGTACGCGAACTCTTTCAGCATGCATGGAACGGCAAGGCGCTGCTCCGGCTGGTGGGGGTGGCGCTGACGTCGTTCTCGGCCGGCTCGGCGCAATTTGATTTGCTCGATCCCGAACGCCGCGAAAAGCTCGAACGCCTGGCGCGGGCTACGGACAAGCTGCGCGACCGCTTTGGATTTTCCAAAGTACAGTTCGGCGGCTCGCTGCCAATTCGCGATGATGATTCCGAATAAAAATCACCGGCCAACTTCTCGTTTGCACACCCGGCTCAGCGAATCATGCGCATCGCTTAATCATATTCGGTTTCTTGCCTTATAATCACAGGTCGCATGCCTACCACTCCGCCGCACCCGCAAGAACCGAAGCCAGGTCTCTTCCAGCGCTTACGCGGGTTCTGGATCCGCGTCACCGAAGGTTTCCAGCTCGAGCAGCTGTGGGGGCAATTCAAGTCCGAAGCGCAGGCGGGCTACGTTCTTTATTCGAAGGACGTGGACTGGGAAACCATCGGCAAGGAAAAATCGCGATTCAAGCGCATCCTGCGCTCCGCGTGGGCGCTGTTTCAGGCAATGCTGATGAAGCTCTCGCCCGCGCGTCGCGTGTTGTTGCTCGTCGCGCTAATCTTGTTTGTCTTTAATCCTCAAGTGCCACTGAAAAATGGAGCCGAAGTTGATCTGGGACTTGCCTGGATCGCAACGGTGATTCTGTTCGTGCTGCTGGCGCTGGAGTTAGGAGATCGCGTGACCATGAAGCGCGATCTGGAAATCGCTCGCGAAATTCAGCAGTGGCTGGTGCCCAGCGAGCCGCCGCAGATCGCCGGCATGGATATTGCGTTTGCCACGCGGCCGCAAAATACCGTCGCGGGCGATTATTACGACGCGTTCTTGCGGCCGGTGCCGGAAGCCGGAGCGATGGTGCCGGCGCTCTTGGTGGTCGTCGCTGACGTCGCGGGGAAAAGCGTGCCGGCCGCACTGCTGATGGCGACGTTCCAGTCGGGACTGCGCGCGCTTTCCGCGACTCCTGCAACTCTCGATGAGGTTGTCTTGGGTTTGGAGCGGTACGCACGCGCACACAGCCTGGAAGGCCGCCGCTTTACCACCGCATTTCTCGCGGAAATTGACCCGCAAACGCGCGCGATGCGTTACATCAATGCCGGTCACAACTACCCGATTCTGCGGCGCGCATCTGGGAGCGTCGAGCGGCTGGAGATCGGCGGCCCGCCGTTTGGTGTGCCGCTACTTACGGACAATGAGATTCCGTATGGCGTCGGCCGCGTCCAGCTGGAGCCCGGGGACTTGCTTTTCATTTTCACCGACGGCGTCGCCGAAGCAGTCAACGACAAGGGCGAGGAGTTCGGCGAGCCGCGGATCGTTCCCGCGATTCTCTCCATGCCTTCGGGCACGGCTGCCGCGGTGCTGAATCGCGTGATGAGCGACGTAAACACTTTCGTGGGTTACGCGCGGCAGCATGATGACATCACCGCGTTGGTTCTGCGGATCGTGCCGTAAGCAAGCTGGCTCAATATTTCACTCCGTGCACGCACAATCCGCAATCTCAAATCTTCCAACCCAGCCACGATTCCCTCATAATCGCGGCATGAACGCGCGCGCATTTGCGGAATACATCTGCCGGACGCTCCGTTCCAAGGGCTACCAGGCCTATTTCGTCGGCGGATGTGTGCGCGACATTCTGCTGCACCGCGAACCGGCCGATTACGATGTGGCTACCGACGCAACTCCGGAGCGCGTCGAGCAGATTTTCCCGAATAGCCTCACGGTGGGTGCGAAGTTCGGCGTCGTGGTAGTGGTGCAGGAACCGAAGCCGAGCGATCAACCCGAAAGCGCCTCCGCGACGGTGGAAGTGGCGACTTTTCGTTCGGACGTGGGCTACAGCGACGGGCGCCATCCCGATAAAGTTGTGTATTCCTCCACTCCGCAGGAAGACGTCCAGCGGCGCGATTTCACGATCAACGGCTTGCTGCTCGACCCGGAAACGAACGAAGTGCTCGACTTCGTCGGCGGACGCGACGACCTGCGCGCCGGAATCATTCGCGCCATTGGCCAGCCCGAAGCGCGTTTCCGCGAAGACAAGTTGCGGATGCTTCGCGCGGTACGTTTCGCTGCGCGCTTCGGCTACGCCATCGAGCCGGAAACTCTGCGCGCGATCCAAAAACTCGCTCCCGAAATCGGCCAGGTTTCCGCGGAACGTCTGCGCGATGAATTGACCAAGCTGCTGACGGAAGGCGCCGCGCGGCGCGGATTTGAATTGCTCGACGAAACGCGGTTGCTGCCCGAATTGCTGCCGGAAATATCGCGGATGAAAGGCGTGCAACAGCCACCGCAATTCCATCCCGAGGGCGACGTATGGATTCACACGCTGCTAATGCTGGAAGGTCTGACGCCGGGCTCTTCGCCTAGCCTTGCGTGGGGCGTGCTATTGCACGACGTGGGCAAGCCGCCGACGTTTGCGCCGCCGACTGGACCGAACGGCCGCATCCGTTTTGATCGTCATGTAGAAGTGGGCACCGTCATGGCAGGGGAGATCTGCGAGCGCCTGCGCTTTTCAAACGATGATACCGCGCAGATCGCGTCCCTGGTGGCCAATCACCTGCGATTCAAAGATGTGCCGCAGATGAAGCGCTCGACCCTGAAGCGCTTTGTGCGGCTCGATCGTTTCGAAGAGCATATGGAACTGCACCGGCTGGACTGCTCTTCCAGCCACCGCAATCTGGAGAACTACCAGTTCATGCGGAGCTTCCTGGCGGAGACTCCGCCCGACGAGGTTCGTCCGGTTCGACTGCTGACCGGCGATGACCTGATAGGCATGGGGTTCAGGCCGGGGCCAGAATTCAAGGAGATCCTGCATGCCGCTGAGGACGCTCAGCTTGACGGGGGTATCCGTACCCACGAAGATGCATTGATATGGTTAAGGAGCCATTATCAAGCGCGGTGACGCGTACATAAGCCTTTTGTAATCAGCTACGTACAAGGAGTAAGCGAGGTAAGATATAGCTTGCTTTGAAAGCTTAGTGTAGTATTATAAGGTTGTCTGCTAAGACACGCCGTAACTTAGGGAAATCTTTTTCCAGTGTCCTGCATCTAACGTTGTTAGCAGCCGATTAGCTGCCTGATGGGTCTTATGAAGTTGAGGGCCCAGGGAGAAATACGGTGACTAAATCTAATAGGGTTATACCGCAAGAACTTCCAATTCTTCCGGTTCGCGACACGGTTCTGTTTCCGGGGGCGGTGTTGCCGCTGCCGGTTGGCCGCGAGAGTTCACTGGCTCTGCTGAACTCACTTGAAGGAACCGAGAAGATTCTAGGCGTTGTGGCGCAACTGGACCCTCGTGTGGAGGCGCCCACCGGTGCCGACCTGCACAGCGTCGGGACGCTGGCGAAAGTCCACAAAATGGTGCGCATGCCTAACGGAAACGTAGTCGCGTTTCTGGAGGGAATTGAGCGCATACGCGTGATGGAAGTCCTGGGATTCACGCCGTTCATCAAGGCGCGCGTGGAATCGCAGCCAGACTTGGAAGATCAACGCGACGCCGAATTGACGGCGCTCGAACGCAACGTGCAGGAATTGTTCCGCGAGGTTGTGGCGCGTTCGCCGCAGCTTTCCGACGACCTACAAACCGAAGTGATGGGTATCGATTCGCCGGGACGGCTGGCGGACTTCGTTACTTCCACGCTTCCTTCGCTGAGCACCATGATCCGCCAGGAATTGCTGGAAACTTTCAGCGTGCGCAAGCGCCTGGAAGCGTTGATCAGCGAACTAACCAAAGAACGCGAAGTGCTGGATCTGCGCAACAAGATTCACGACCAGGTGCAGGAGCAGGTGAATCAGAGCCAGCGCGAATTCCTGCTGCGCGAACAGATGAAAGCAATTCAGAAGGAACTCGGCGAATCCGACGACGGGCAAGCTGAAATCGATGAATTGCGCAAGAAAGTAGAAGCGTCCGGCATGTCTGCGGAAGCGAAGAAGGAGTGCGAGCGCGAGCTGAAGCGCCTGGCGAAGATGACTCCGGCGTCTGCGGAATACATGGTGGCGCGTACGTATCTGGAATGGATGACTTCGCTGCCTTGGAACAAGACTTCCGGGACGGAGGACATCAACATTCCCAACGCGCAGGCCATTCTGGACGAAGATCACTACGACCTGGTGAAGATCAAGGAACGCATTCTGGATTACCTGGCCGTGAAGAAATTGCAGCCGGGCATGAAGGGACCGATCCTGTGCTTCATCGGACCTCCGGGCGTGGGCAAGACGTCGCTCGGCAAATCCATTGCTCGCGCCCTGGGCCGCAAATTCGTGCGTATATCACTCGGTGGCATGCACGACGAAGCCGAAATTCGCGGGCACCGGCGGACCTACATCGGCGCACTGCCCGGCCAGATCATTCAGGGCATTCGCCGTGCAGAGACGATGGACCCCGTCCTGATGCTGGACGAGGTGGATAAGCTCGGCCGCGATTTTCGCGGCGATCCTTCGGCGGCGTTGATGGAAGTGCTTGACCCGGAACAGAACGCGACGTTCCGCGATCACTATCTCGACGTGCCGTTTGATCTTTCGAAAGTGCTCTTCATCGCGACGGCGAACTGGCTCGATCCAATTCCGGAGCCTTTGCGCGACCGCATGGAGATCATCGAGCTTTCCGGCTACACCGAAGAGGAAAAAGTCCACATCGCGAAAATGTTCCTGATCGCCCGTCAAGCCAAAGAGAACGGCTTGGCGCTCGGCGAACAGATTGAATTCACCGATGAGGCGTTGCACGAACTCATCCGCCACTACACGCGGGAAGCGGGCGTGCGCAACCTGGAGCGCGAAATCGGCACTCTGGTTCGCAAGCAAGCGCGGCGTTTGGCGGAGGGTAAGACGGACAAGTTGCTCGTCACGCCCGACGTGATTCGCGAAGTGCTGGGCATTCCCAAAGTGCATCTGGAAAAAGAAGTGGAAGAGCGGGTGCAGAAGCCGGGAGTTTCCGTGGGCTTGGTTTGGACACCGGTGGGTGGTGATATCGTCTTCATCGAAGCGAGCAAAATGCGCGGCGGGAAGACGTTCACGATGACCGGCCATCTGGGCGACGTGATGCAGGAATCCATGCGAGCAGCGCTCACATGGGTTCGCGCCAATACCGAGCGCTACGGAATTGATCCGGACTTCTTCCGCAAGCAGGACATCCACATTCACGTGCCGTCGGGCGCGGTGCCAAAGGATGGACCTTCTGCGGGAGTGGCGATGGTCACGGCACTGGTAAGCCTGCTGACGGGCAGGCCGGTTCGTCCGCGGGTGGCGATGACTGGAGAAATTTCTCTCTCCGGAATCGTGCTGCCGGTGGGCGGGATCAAGGAAAAAGTGCTGGGAGCGAAGCGCGCCGGAATTCGGGAAGTCATTCTGCCTTCGGAGAACGAGCCGAACGTGCTGGAAGATTTGCCGGAGGAAATGCTGGAAGGCATGAAGGTGCACTTCGTGCGCACGGCGGAACAGGCTCTCGAAATTGCGCTGGGCAAATTCGAGAAGAAGGTGCGGCCAGTAACTGGCGGACCGGTCGGTGAAGACCGGCCGCCGCTTGCAGGGCCGATTCACTAATCCGCTTCACTAAATTCCCCAGAAAGCGATAAGAGACAGCCAACAAAAGGCCCGGGAACATTCCTTCCCGGGCCTTTTCTTTTTCGCGCACGAAAACTGATTCCCCTTGCGGCAAGCGGCGCAATCGCGTACAGCTTGAAAGTTTCCAATGCCCTATCGCCCACGAGAACTCGTTGTGCGCGCGCGCGAAGCCGCGGCGCGATTGCTCGCGACGCTTGACCACGATGAACTGGTCCCGCGTTTCCTGGACATGTACGCCGCGGAAAATCGGCGTCCGGGACGCGCCGACCAGCCCGCACATTACCGCGAACAGCTCGAAACGATCCGCCGCGAATCGATGCTGGCGATGGTGCTGCGCGCGGAAGCCGCCTTGCCCACGCGTTTGAAAGTGCATGTGACGGTTCGCGAAACGAAACGGCGGGTGAAACCGAAAAAAGGAAAAAAATCCACGAAGGCGAAGCACGCAAAAAAGAAAAACGCGCGGAAACCGGGGATGGACTTGGCGATTCCGCTGCTCGATCTCTTCCGCGAGGAATTTTTCGTCGCACTCGGCCAGGCGCTGCGCTGGACCGATGAAGACGCGCAAGCCTTCTGGCACGACCTGGAACTGTATGAAAGCCTCGCGGCGAACGAGCCGCGACGCGATGCCAGACGCGCCATCGCCTCTGGACCGTTTGTGGATCGCACCGCGCTGTTGCTGGATCCGTCGCTAATGGAGCAGGCCCGCCGCGCCGCTGGAAAGTTTCAGATGGAACTGAACGCTGCCGCCGATCGCGTGTTGCGCGGCGTGTTCTCGCGCCGCCGCTCGAACTAATCATGCTGGTTGACCAGGCCGGCGGATCACGAAGAATGATCGCGCCGGCTGATCAGGGCAACGCGCGCGATCTACGGCCGCGCTTCGAGCACGATGTTGAACGGCGTCTCTGTCGCTCGCCGCACCTGTGTGAAACCAGCCGAATGCAGCACCTTCGCAAGCCGGCCCTCGCCCGCCTGCGCTCCCAGTCCCAAACCAACCTCCTGCGAAAGTGAAGCTGGAGTGCACAGCATGGTGGAAGCGGAATAAAAAACGCGGCCGATCGGATTCAGATTGTCCTCGAGCTTGTCGTTTGCGAATGGCTCGACGATCATCCACGTTCCGTTCGGATCGAGCGTCTCCAACACGTGTCGTGCCGCGCCTTCGGGATCGCCCATATCGTGCAGACAATCGAAAAACGCCACGAAGTCGTAGCCCTTGCCGGGATACTGCTTCGCCGATGCAACTTCGAATTTCACGCGATCGGAAACGCCCGCTTTTGCCGCAGCCTCTCGCGCCAATTCGATCGAGCCGGAGTGGTAATCGAAACCGACGAAGGTGGATTTCGGATAGGCCTGCGCCATCAAAATCGTTGACGTTCCCAATCCGCAGCCGACATCGGCGACGCGTGCTCCCGTTTTCAGTTTTGCTTCGGTATCGCCGAGCGCCGGAATCCATTCGTTGATCAAATGGCCTCGGTAGTTCGGGCGGAAAAAGCGTTCGGTGCCGACGAAGAGGCAGGCGTCGTGCTCGTGCCAGCCCACTCCTTTGCCGGTCTGGAATGCGGAAGTGATTTTCGGAATGCCCTTGATCGTAGCTTCCACCGCCTGAAAAAAGCCCGGCAGGAACACCGGGCTGGTTTCATCAGCCAACGCCAGCGCTTGTTCGGGAGGCAAAGTGAAGCGGCCGGTGGCGGCGTCGTAGGTGATGAATCCGCCGGCGGCCTGCGCTGAAAGCCATTCGCGCACATAGCGCTCGGTAGTGTCGGTTTTGGCAGCGAGTTCAGCCGACGTGATCGGTCCCGCGTCGGCCATGGCTTTGTAGAGACCCAGTTTGTCGCCGATCACGATGAGCGCAGTGTTAATCGCTGCGCCCATTTCGCCGACGGCTTTCATCATGAATTCGTGCAACTTTGCTTCGTTGACTGCTTGTGGTGCGGTAGCGTGCATGAACGTACCTCCTGCGTGAGCGTGGGCGTGGGCTGGGAAACGTCTCGCGAATTGCGGCGAGTCTATCGTTGCGTGTAGGGCAAGTCAATTGCGGATGGTTGTGCCACTCGTGCTGCGATTTTGTTATTCTCGCGCCCGTGCAGATCCTTTTCTACATTTTGGTTGTCGCGCAGGTGGCCATCGGACTGTATTCGCTGTGGGAAGGCTTTGCGTGGTTCCAGATGGTGCGACAGCGACTGGCTTCGCATGCAGGATTCTACACGCCGGCGACGGCGCTGATCTGCCCTTGCAAGGGCAACGAGCGCGGGCTGGAAGAAAATCTGCTGGCGCTGACGCGCTTCGATTATCCGAACTACGAAATTTATTTCACGCTGGCAACCAGCCTCGATCCCGCCCTGAAAGTAATCGAGCGCGTAAAGGCCGCGAGCCAGAAGGCCGTACACATCGTCATCGCTGGACCGCCGACGGACTGCGGAGAAAAAGTTTACAACCTGCAGCGCGCCGTCGAATCTTTGCCCGCCGACAAGTTTGAAATGCTCGTGTTTACGGATTCCGACGTGCGCTTGCCGCGTGGTTGGCTCACCAAGCTGATCGCGCCGCTGAACGATGGGCGCATCGGCGCCACCACAGCCTATCGCTGGATCATCCCCAGCGGCTCGGGAATGGAATCGCTGGCGAGCTGTTTTGCGTCGGCGTGGAATGGCGCTGTGGCGACCATGCTCGGCAAACCGAGTGGAAATTTCTGCTGGGGAGGCGGCACGGCGATTCGCCGCAAGACTTTTGATGACGCGAACGTGCTGGAGACGTGGAAGGGCGCGGTGAGCGATGACTTTGCGATGACTTACGCGCTGGAACAATCCGGCAAACTGATCATTTTCTGTCCGGAATGTTTGGCCGCCACGTTGCATCCTTGGACCGGCGCGGAGTTGCTGGAATTCACCAATCGCCAGATTCTGATCACGCGTATCTATTCGCCGCGGCGCTGGCAATTAGGAGCCGCCGCGCATTTGAGTTATTCGTTGACGCTGCTCTATGCGGTGTACGTGATCCTCTATAGCATGGTGGACGTGGATCCCTGGGGCCAGCTGCTGCTCCTCACGCTCGCGATTCCGTTACTTGCGGCCATGAAGGGCGCGATGCGGACGATTGCGGTAAGCGAAGCGATGGCGGAATCGAAAGCGAAGCTGCAGGAATGGAGCTGGGTGAGCCCGGTGTTTGCGCCGGTGGTGCCATTTTTATTTTCGTGGAATTTTATTGCGTCGCTCTTGACCAAGAGCATCCGCTGGCGCGGCATCCGTTATGAGTTGGTGTCGCCTAACATGACGCGAATAATTAAGCGCTGAGACTCGGTGCTGTTTCGGGCTGCGGCGCGAAGGCGCGTTGAATGCGGCCCAAATAGTAGCCCGTCGCGAACCCCGCTGGAATTGTCAACCACCATCCAGCGCGCAAAACGTTCTCTGCGCCGACCAGCGGAAACAATATCGCCGCATCATCCGACGGCAGCAAATGCGCGGCGCGCCGGCTGCCAATTCCCAACGCGACAACTACTACCGGCGCAAGAATCCCGCCGGCTATTGCCCAGTGCATGGGAGTTTTACATTTCAATGCCAACATGATTCGCCGCAACAGCAGACCAAAGAGTAGTGCAGTCGGTGCGCCGAACAAGTACCCGTAGAAAATCAAGGCCAGAAAGCCTTCGGTCGCTTCCCGCGTCCAGTCTTGCGATGAGGTGAGGATCAGGTTCTGACACCACACCGCCAGAACCATGAAGAAGCAGCCCAGGGCCCAAGCCGCCAGGTAATAAATCAGGCTGCCGCGCCGCGTCATATGCGCCGTTGAATATTTGGGAAGTCGAGCCAGACTTTCACGCCGCAGAAGTGCGAGCCTTCGGTGCAGATGGGCGTGGAAATTCCGGCGCGAAGATGGCAGGGAGGCCCGATGTATCGCGCGAGCTCCGGAAAAATCGCGCGAACTTGTTCCACTTCTTCGATCGAGGATTGATAGATTTCTTCCTGCGCGTTGAAGCACGTGCGCATGGTCCATTTGTGCAGCAGGTGGAGCAATGATCCGGATTCCACCAGGCGAATCGCTTTGGCGTTCGGCAGCAGGTACAGCGCGAATTCCGGCGCGACGCCGCGGTCCAGCAATTCGTTCTTCGCGGCCCACGCTTCTTCCATCGCCAACTGATAAATTTCCAGCGCGCGCGGATTATCGCGAATCAGCATGGGCGTGATGTAATCCGGAGCGCGGGTATCCGCTAGCGTCAGCAGCGGTCGCGAGCCAGGGACCATGCGATGGCGCTGATCCTGACTATCGGCGGTGTGGCTGATTTTTTTCGCGAATGTGAAATTCGCGTGTTGTAGCGGGCGCATCAGCGGCGCGTGCACGCCGATATTCAAAGTTTCGCGCCGGTAAGGATTGCGTGCTGGATTCAACATGCGGTCCAGCGCTTCCGCGTCCGGACAATCCGCAGCGGTCCGGCCCACTACTGCGCGATAGGCATCCGCCATCACGGCGAGCGCCCCGGCCGAATAATCCACCAGCTTGGAAGTAAGCCCGGAAAGCTTGGCGTCAAATTCGCGCGCGAATTCGCGGGCTAATCCGTGCGCAACGACCTCGCCGTTTCGCGCTGTACCGTGCCATTCGGGCGGCTCATCCATCGGCGCGTTGTCGAAGCGATCGAAAAATTGCGGATCCACTTCGCGCACACGCGCCACCATTTCGCCGATCACGTGGCGCGCCTCACTGGGCGTATCGCTCGCTGCCTGCATGCGATACAAGCGGTGCAGCACGATGCCCGAAATCGTGTGCACCATGGTAGTGAACGCAGCGACCGGCAGGACGTAGCGAGCCACCTCAATTGCGCGTTTTTCCGATTGCCGCTCCACTTTCTGCACGCGCTTGGGATGAGACATCGAACTGATGTGCCAAATGTCCGCCAGGATTTCGCGCGCCGTCGGCTCCAGCACCAAAGTCAGCTCGCGATAACGTTCCCAGGCTCGTGCCACGGCCTTCTCGTAAATAGCGCGCTCTGCCGCCCCAAACGCGGAGCTCTCCACGGGAACGTAAGCCTGCGCACGATCCAGACGGACGTACCGCTGGCTCTGCTGCTCCGAATTGTAGAAAGGATGGGCGTGCAGGAAGGACCACACAAATTGCCGGCTGATATTTTCAAGTCCAAATTCAAAGTGCGCGTGCTGGTAAACGGTGTGATGCCCGCCAAAATAAGTCGCCGAGCCGATCATCACCCGCTGCTTATCGGTGACTTCCTCGGGACCGATCAGCCGCGGCGAATAGCAGGTACGCGCAGCCGCTATCGCCGAATCGAATGCGTGCGCGAAATGATTGCGCAAAGTGACGTGTGGCGCCGCCGTTTCCACCTGCGAACCGAGCGGAGCATCGGATGAATGGGACAATTGCGTGGCCATTTCTATGCGGCATTGTACACCGCGCAGACGAGTTTCACTGTAGCAGAACAGCAGCGCGCAAAAAATTAGGCCCCGAGTCTGTCGCTAAACCCGGGGCCTGTTGATTTTTATTCTCGCGCGTCGAATCCGGTTCGTTACTTCTTCATCGCCGCGGCTTTATCGGCGTACTTCTTCGTGAAGCGCTCCACGCGGCCCGCGGTATCCACCAGCTTCTGTTTGCCGGTGAAGAACGGATGGCAGTTCGAGCAAATTTCCACGCGGATCATTTGACCCTTGAACGTCGAACGCGTGTCAAACTGGTTGCCGCAGGCGCAGTGCACCTTTACGACGTGATAATCGGGATGGATTCCTTCTTTCATGTTGCTCCTCGTGGCCAGCCGGTCTGCGCGATTGCTCGGAACGAGGCTGCACAGTCGCGTCGCTAGGCTAGCGGGAAACCCTAATTATACGGCAGGCGGGGCGATTTTCCAAGTGACGGGACAAAGGTCAGTGAACAGGCGGGCGGCTCTGAGAGCCGCCCCGACAAATGCGCGGAGCCAGCTAGGACACGAACGAACAGCCCACCCGCGCGCGGCCGCCTTCGATCCGTTGCGTATTGGTCTTGCGCAGCACCACGCGGACGGGTGGCAATATCGGCACATGCAGGACCGCGTGGAATTGATTGGGAACGTCTTCGGGGTTCTCCATGAGCAGTGCAACTCCGCCATAACTCAAGTCCAGCACCGCCGCCGTCTTCTGATTCACGTCGCTGAGAATTGCGTAGGCCTTGGTGCCGGCCAGGGAAACGCGCTCCCATTTGCGCGCCTCCGCATACGTGGCAGCAGGGCGCGGGGCCTCCGTCGGCGCCTGCGGTGGCGCTTGTGGCGGCGCGGTCTCGGATTTCGCAGCAGGCATTACTACAGGCGGACTAATTGTTCGCGGGGCCGCGGCTGCGGGAGCCTCACGCTGTACTGGCACAGACGACGCGGGTGTTTCGTGTGCCGCTTGCGTTTGGGGCGGCACCACTTGCGGCGCGGCGCGTCCGGCATTCTTGAGTTGATAAAGCCGCTGATCGGCCAGGTTCATCAGCGCGCTCTTCGTCTCTCCGTCGTGCGGATGCACTGCGACGCCAAAATCCAGGGTGACGCCAATGTCCATTTTCAGGGGCCGAACGTCGATCTCGTATTGACTGCGGATGCGGCGGCAAAGGGTGATGGCCTGTTCGGGATCGGTCTGCGGCAGCAGCAAAGCGAATTCATCGCCGCCGATGCGGAAAGCGAAATCCGATGCGCGCATCGTCTTTCGCAAAGTCGTGGCCGCCAGTTGCAGCACTTGATCGCCCTGCAAGTGGCCGTGACGATCGTTCACTTCTTTCAGTTTGTGCAGATCGAGGATTACGATCGCCAGTTGATGACCGTAGCGTTTCGCCCGATTCAGTTCCTTGTCGCAATATTCGTCAAATAGGCGGCGATTGTAGAGGCCGGTAAGCGCGTCAGTGGCGGCGTTGATCTGCAGCTTCTTGAATTCGTCGTACTCCATCAGGATGGGAACGCGCAGAAAATTCGTCGAGGCCAGCACATCCACCAGAGCAGTTTTCAGCGATACGCGTTTGCCCAAGTTCTCGGCGAGCTCGCGGCGGCGCAGCAGGATGCGCTCCCAATAGTCGTTGCTCTGCGCATCGGTGAAATCGATTTGCGCGATGGTGCGAAAGAATTGTCGTAAAAATTGACCGCGAACCGATTCGTCGAGCCCGTCCAGAGTCTCCACAAGGAGATCCAGGAACGAGTCCTCGGCCGAAGGCTGCGGCTGAGAAGCGTCGCCGGTCTGAGACATCAATGGGTTCCGCAAATAGTTTTATTGTTCCCTGTGAACAGGGACACTGCGGGGGCAGAAAAGTACTAGCACGAGAAAGCCCAATCGGAGGCGGGGTCGGTGGCCAAGATGATGCCTGCAAATTATTGCAAAAACGAGGCTTACAGCGTAGGAAACTGGCGCTGTCGGAGCAGCAATTCCGAAAAAGTACCAGGGTGGCAAAACGATTCCACTTTCCGCCTGCTCTCCACCCGGTGAACAGCTGCAGATCGAGGAACGAGGCTACCCGATCGGCTTTAAGAATTCCACCCCCACCAGGTGTACGTCGCCGGCTTCCTGCTGACGCTTTACCCTGGCTTGGATCGGTGGCATGCCTGCGGGCACTAAAGCTGAAGAAGTGATCGAGGGCGCGGGAATCGTGAGGGTCACAACTTCATTAACTACCAGCGGCCTTGGACACGTAATGAAAGCCCCTAATGCGCTGATATCAAGAGTCTTAGCAAGCTCTAGAAATTGCTCGCCGTGAGCGTCTTTGCCGCGCACAAACAGCGGTACCTGCAGATTGATTCGCTGAAATCTCCGGCACTCGTCATACAGCGGCGACAAACCCGCGCGGTGTTGGATCGCGCCTTCTCGGATGGCCATTGGTACCCCAGTTTTAGTACTCGCCCTTTGGATCGCAATTTGAATGCAAGTGTGCCTGTGAACTTTATTTTATATAAGGCATTCACTAACATAATCTTACGGGGTGTCTATTCGGACACGTTAACGTGACCGCAAGTCGTATGTGTAAATTAACTCCCTAATATTTCCAACATTGTGCAAAGTAGGACGCATTTACCATTGACACTATTTCGGTGCTTTGCGAGCATGAGAATCCACGACCTCGTCCTCGGGTAATGCCGACTGGTGCGCCAATGTGGTGTGTTTGCACCCATTTCGCGTCAGTCCTGGGAGAGCAATTTGGCGAAAAGCGCCACAGCTGAACAACAGGCCAGTAACCAGCAAGTGCTGCAGCTTGTCTCCAGCTTATTGGATGCTTTTGACCGTCCCTTGGTCGTTACGGACCGCTCCGGCAAGATTCTCTTCACAAATTTCCACGCGCAAGAACATTTGAACGCTAAAGGCTTACACAACAAGCCGGATTTGAACTTGTTCGCAGATATTCTACGTATGGATAGCCAGGAAATTCTCAAGCAGCTGGAAGCGGGCGAACAAGAACTCAATATGCCGATTGATTTCGCGCCGGACGTTCGTCGCGCGCGAGTTCGTTGGCTGCCGGAACCTGATTGGCTGGTCACTTACCTCGAGCCTGCTCCCGCGGAGACTCCGGCAGACGAAGCCGAGATGCGGCAAACCGTTCAAGAGTTGATGCAGGAGCGGGAGATCACTTACCGGAACCTGCTGGCGGCTTATCTTCGTTTGCAGGAAGTGAACCGCCAGAAGACTGTGTTCCTGGCCTCAGCCGCGCATGAGTTAAAGACGCCGCTCGCGGTCATGAAAGGTTATTACGATCTCCTGCTGACCGGCTCTCTGGGAAAACTCGACGATCGCCAGCGGGACATCCTGTTGGAATCCAAGGAAAGCTGCGACCGCTTAATCCGGCTGGTTTCCATGTTCCTGAATTACTCGGCGCTGGAGAGCGGCAAACTGATTCTGCAACTGCGGGAAAATGATCTGCACGATTGCATTAAAGATCTTACGTGCCGCTGGCAGGACGCCTTCCAGCGCGCCAAGGTTCGCCTGGATATCCAGATTCATCCCGAGCTGGGGCCCTTCAAATTCGATTATCAAAAAGTACAGCAGTGCGTCGCGAATTTTCTGGATAACGCGCTGAAGCACACTCCGGCGCAAGGCTGCGTAACCTTGATCGCCGAACCGCACTTCTGGGAACGGCGTATTTCGGAAGCAGCGCCTTCCTCGGACCGCCGCCGCGGCCGTCGCAACAAGCCCAATAGCGTGCTGGTTTCCGTGTCGGACACCGGCACCGGCATCGCCGCGGAGTTTCACCAGGAAATTTTCGAAGAGTTTGTGCGCGTCGATCCCTCTTCTTCAGGGATGGGCTTAGGGCTGGCCATCACCAAACGCTTGATTCAGGCGCATCGCGGCAAGGTGTGGGTAGATAGCGTGGTTGGACACGGCAGCTCTTTCTCATTTCTTCTTCCGACCAACGCAGAATAAGATAGTTAATGAATCGGAACCGCATTTTTCGGCTCCTTAGGAAAAACGATGGCTGACAAAGAAAGTATCCTCGTCGTAGACGACGAACCGAGTATTCGCAAGTATCTACAAACACTTTTGGAAGTGGATGGATACATCGTGGGCGCGGTTTCCAGCGGCAAAGAGGCCCTGGAGCGCATAGGGGGCGGCGAGCGTCCTGACTACATTGTGCTGGACGTGCTGATGCCGGAGATGGATGGTCTGGAGACACTGCGCCGATTGATGCAGGTGGACCGCAGCCTCAACGTGATCATGCTTTCCTGCTCGAACGAAGTCACTACGGTGGTTGAAGCCATTCGCATCGGCGCACTCGATTATCTCACCAAGCCATTTGAAAAGCCGGAGCTGGACGCAGCGTTTTTGAAATGCCGTCAGAAGAAGGAGCTGCGTTCGGAAAACAAATCGCTGCGCGAATACTGCGAAGCGCTCACCGAAGACCTCTCATTCCTCGCCGCCAGCCCGCAAATGCTGAAGATCCGCCAGCAGGTCTTGCAGATTGCCCCAGTGGACGTTCCGGTTTTCATCAGCGGCGAAAGCGGAGTCGGCAAGGAAGTCATCGCGCGCATGATTCATCTTCGTTCCACGCGCCGCGTGCAACCCTTCATCAAAGTGAATTGCGCGGCTTTGCCCGGCGAGTTGCTGGAATCCGAGCTGTTTGGCTACGAGCAAGGCGCCTTTACCGGAGCGGTCCGCGCCAAGCCCGGCAAATTCGAACTGGCGAACAAAGGCACGATATTCCTGGATGAAATCGCGGAGATGAGCCCACACCTTCAGGCGAAACTCCTCCACGTCCTGCAAGACGGCCAGTTCTCGCGTCTCGGCGCCCGCGCGGTTGTGAACGTGGACGTTCGAGTCCTCGCGGCCACCAACGTGGACGTGAAAGACGCGATGCGCTCGGGGCGCTTCCGCGAAGACCTCTACTATCGTCTGAATGTGCTATCGATTCACATTCCGCCGCTGCGTGAACGCACCACGGAAATTCCTTTGCTGTTCCGCCACTTTCTGGCGAAGTACAGCGAGAAATACGCTAAGCCGGCCCCCGATCCTTCGAAACACTTACTCGAAGCGGCGCTGCGCTATCCGTGGCCCGGCAATTTGCGCGAGCTCGAGAATTTCGTGAAGCGCTACGTGATTCTGGAGGACGACGAAGGTAGTTTCCGCGAACTTCTGGAAATGACCGGGCAGCAACATCGCACCGCTCCGCGCGAAGAAGCTCCTCCGCAGAAAGAGCAAGGCTTGAAAGCTCTGGTTCGCGGATTGAAAGACGAAGCGGAGATGGAAGCGATCGCCGACGCGCTCGAGAAAACAAATTGGTGCCGCAAAGACGCGGCCAAGATGCTGGGTATCAGTTACAAAGCGCTGCTCTATAAGATGCGCCAGTTCAATCTCGATTCCGGCCGTGGCGCGCGTTCAGCGGCAGCGAAAGCCGCGCGCGAAGCCGCCGCGAAGGAAGCCACCGCGAAAGAATTGGAAGCAAAAGAAGCCGCAACGAAAGAATCCGCTCCAGCCATTCGCGGTTCCTAGTGACGCGGCGATAAGCTGACGAAATCAGCAAACGGCTGCCGTCCCTGCGCTGAAGGTTGGCCAAGCCCGGCAGCCTTTTTTCGCGCCCGTAATTCTCAAAATACGACACATAGTACGCAAACGTACTAGTCCTACTACTGTTGCAAAGAGTTGCATATCTAGAGCACATTCAGCGAAATAGCACTACCCATCTACCCTCGGCATGGTCTAGTATTCGCTCCGAAATGGGGCATCGGCGATGTCCCGCGCGGGCGGTTTGCATTCGAGCCTCCCGTTCTGAAATTCATATCAGCGCTTGTCGCTGTTTTCAAAGGGTTTGCCACCTGTGCCGGGCTTCGCGATTGCGAGGAGTCGCGGAAATAGCGTGGGCGCGTTCAAGCGGCAGCCCTGCGGAGTGCACGTCGCCTTTGGAAGAGCGATTGCTGCTTCAAGTTGCGGGGAAGTGTTGCACGTCAATCTTGGCATGGAGGATCAGTGGGGATGACGGAGCGTCGCATGGCACGCCGGTATGACTTATCGCTACCGGTAAACGTTCGCCTGCCGATCAATCGAGAGCCGGGTACGCACAACGGTCAGACACGTGATATCTCGACGCGCGGCGTTTACTTTATGATGCAGAAAGATCTCGCTCCCGGCACCGAAGTTGATTTCACGCTCACTCTGCCGGCGGAAATTACACGTGGCACCGAAGTCTTCGTCCGCGCGCACGGACGCGTCGTTCGCGTGGATAAAGAGGACGATCAAGCGCGTGAAACCATCGGAGTAGCGGCCGTAATCGAGCGCTACGATATTATTCGGGGAGAGGCATCGCCCATTTAGGATTTTGCTCCGCTCCAGCAGCAATGCCGTTTGTTTGCTTTTGTGCTCCATGTTTTTTGCGTTGAATGCAAATTCGCGAATCCGCGTGCGTGCCGCAGTGGCGTGCTCGCGGGTAATTCGCTCCGTGATCTCCCGCCCGTCGAATATCAGTTGCATTCTCCGGTTTAATCGCCCTACCATCCGCTCCAGCCCAGCCGCCAGGAGGATCCCATGAAAGTTGCGGACTTGATTGCTTCCCGCCGCGATGTGTATTTCGTCGCTGAAGAAACCACGGTGCATGATGCGGCTCGCTATCTGCGCGACAAGCAAGTGCGCGCCGTCGGCGTTTGCGACCAGCACGGCGTGCTTCTGGGAGTCGTCTCGCAAAGCGATGTCTCAGACAAAGTCGCTGCGGAGAATAAGTGTCCCGCCTGGATGCGCGTTTCAGAAATCATGACGCGGCAACTGGTAAGCGCCACGCCAGAAACTTCACTCGAAGACTGTCTGCGGCTGATGGAAGAGCACGGCATCTATCATCTGGTGGTTCTGGATCACGCGAAGGGCTTCCGCGGCATGATTTCCGTGACGGACCTGCTGCAGCTCTTCGCTTCGGACCAAAAGGCCCGCGCGGACATGCTGGAGGCGTTGATCTTCCCTCAGCGTTGAAACTTCGAAACTCCCGGCCTCCCGTCCTGTTACCGAGCCCCTGTCCGGGCGCGCTCCGTTCCCGGCCCGTTTCGGGAATTCCCGAAAATCGCCGCTCGGGCTAGCAGGGAAGACCAGTTCCCGAAAGTGCCCAGTATTTTCTGACGTTAGTACCGTTATTCCCCACTGTGCAGCCGTTTGGTACTAGTGCGGGAAGCCCTGGTGGTCCGCTTATCTTCCTAAGAAACAATCAATTGCGGAGATTTCCACATCTTCGTTCGCGCCGCCCGAGTACTAATGCTTTTCACACGTTTGGTGCTCAGTGTGCATTATTCCTGTCGGGGGCGCGGCATCAGCCCTACTCAAGCTCACGGGATATCAATGGCATCCGCCGCTGAAGCAAAACTCGTACCGCTTACCCAAACAGTCGAACTACCCCCCGCGCACATTTATTTTGGCCCGTCTGAGGCCATGCAAGCCGTCCGGCAACGCGTGGAACGCGCCGCGGGACTGAACGTTCCTATCCTGGTGCTGGGTGAAAGCGGCACCGGGAAAGAAGTTCTGGCGCGTTTTATCCATGAGCGTTCCCCTTGGAATCAGGGACCCTTCGTCAAAGTGAATTGCCCAGCGATTCCAGCCACGTTGATCGAAAGCGAGCTGTTCGGTTTTCAGAAAGGGGCGTTCACCGGCGCGCACGCCGCGAAGCCGGGTCGCATGGAGCTGGCGCAGGGCGGCACGCTATTCCTCGACGAAATTGCCGAGATCGATTCCAGCCTCCAGGCAAAATTGCTGCACGTCCTGCAGGATGGCCACTTCACGCGCATTGGCGATCACGAAGAAAGGCGCATGGACGCACGGGTGATCTGCGCTACCAATCGCCTGCTGCATCAGGAAATTGCCCGCGGAGGTTTTCGCGCCGATCTTTTTTACCGCATCAATGTGATCACCATCACGCTGCCCTCCCTGCGCAACCGCCGCGACGACATTCCGTATTTGGTGGACTATCTCCGGCAGCTTTACAACCGTCGCTTCCAGCGCGAAGCTGCGCCCGTCTCCCGCGAGGTATTGCAGCTGCTCCAGCAGCGCGAGTGGCCGGGAAATATCCGCGAACTCGAAAACTGCATGGCGCGCTACGTGATCCTTGGATCCGAGGAAGCTTTCCATTCCGATCGCGATCCCTCCGCGGAGAAAAAACCGCTGCATATTTCCTACGAGATGAACGAAGAGGGAAATATTCCGCTTAAGAGTATCGCGCAACAAGTCACGCGCCGCATGGAACACGACGTCATTCTGAAAGTCCTGCAGGCCAATCATTGGAACCGGCGCAGAACCGCCGAAGTTCTGAAGATCAGTTACCGCGCGCTGCTTTATAAAGTCCGCCAGGCCGGCCTGCCCGCCAAGCGGCCCGCGCGCAAGATGGACCCGTCGATCGACGGTCTCTCCGAACCCTCCTAAAGCGATTAGCCTGCGACCTACCGTCCGAATCCACGGTTTCAAAAGGGTTCGCTGCGCCTGGGTTGCCCGATTCGAGCTGTCTCTCCAGGCAATCTCAGGCTGGAACAGCCCGAAATTTGTGCCGCGCGCACCCGTGTCTGGTATGAAATCCACTCCCGCATCTTTCTTGCCCCTGCGCTCCAATTCCGCTAGCCTAAGCTACGATGGTTAAGGCGACCGTTAATTCCAAATTACTAAAAGTCTGCATTCTTTCCCCGCACCCCATGGTGCTGGAGGAGTTCCGCCGTTTGCTCGAGGAATCCAGTTTTCAGCTGGTGATCCGCCAGCTCGATTCCATGCTGGCGCCGGATCTGCGCAACCTGGAAGTTCCGCGCGCTTCGGTGTACGTGATTGACGCGCACGCGGCGCGGCAAGCCACCGGCGCATTGCTGGGAAATATCCTGGACCATAACGCCGCCGCCCGCCTGCTGGTGGTGGGCGACAATCTGAAGGAATCCGATAGCTACACCCTGCTGCGCCAGGGCGTGAAAGGTATTCTGAATTACAAAGAAGCACGCGAGCAGCTTCCGCGCGCGCTGCCGCTAGTTGCGTCCGGCGGATTCTGGGTGCCCCGCGAAGTCCTGTCTCGCTTCGTGGATTCGATTCTGAGCACCACGCAAGGGCGCCGCCTGCGCGGCGATTCCCCGGCTGAATTGAGCCGCCGCGAACAGGAAGTCCTGGCCGGCCTGTTGGAAAATCTGGCCAATAAGGAAGTCGCTGACCGCCTGCACATTTCCGAACGCACCGTGAAGTTCCACGTTTCAAACCTGCTGGCGAAATTCGGCGTTCGCCGCCGCGCGGACCTGATCCTACTCTGCTACCAACGCCGCGGCGCCGGAGTGTAGTAATCCAACCCTTCAGCTTGTCTCGCTCCGCTAGCCGCGCGGTTAGCTGCATTTCGCTGCTATAATCTTGTTCCTGCACCCTCCCTGTGTGGAGTTTGCTGCCTTCTCATGACTACCTTCTCCGTCGAAAATTTTGGCTGTCGCGCTACGGAAGCGGACGCCGCGGCCATGCGTCGCGCTCTGCGCAGCGCCGGATGGACCATGCTTGATCAGCACACTTCCGCGGACGTCGTGGTACTCAACACCTGCACCGTAACCTCGGCGGCTGATTCGCAAGCGCGCGATGCTGTGCGCAAAATTCATCGCGCGAATCCCGCCGCGCGCATCCTGGTCACTGGTTGCTATGCGCAGCGCGCGCCGGAAGACCTTGCACAACTTCCCGGCGTTTCCTGGGTGGTGGGAAATTCCCATCAGACGGAAGTTCCGAGACTGCTGCAAGAATTGTTTGCTCCTGGTGCGAATTCGGCGGCCGCTGCCGGGTTTGTCGCGGATTCATCCAGCGAATCCTCGCACGGTGCGCCCGCAAGGGATTTCGTTCCGCTTGCGATTCTCGACACCGAGCCGATGTCTCTCGCGCGCGGCCCGGCCAAAATTCTCACGGGAGACATCTTCGCGCAGACCTCCATGCAGGTCAGCCCCCTCGAAGACAGCACGGGCGTTCCGGCCGATCGCACCAGGCCCATCCTGAAAATTCAAGATGGTTGCAATAATCGCTGCTCTTACTGCGTGATTCCCTTCGTTCGCGGGCGCAGCCGCAGCTTGCCGCCGCACCAAGTGCTCGAAGAAACGCGGAAGCTCGTCGCAGCAGGCGCGAAGGAAATCGTGCTGAGCGGCATCAATCTCGGTTCGTACGGGCGCGATCTGACACCGCGCGTGGAGCTAGCTGATTTAGTGCGTCATATTCTGGACCAGACCGCGCTCGAGCAGCTGCGCTTCAGTTCCATCGAGCCGCAGGATGTAACCGAAGATTTCGTGGCGCTCGTCGCGGCATCGCCGCGCATCGCTCCGCATTTTCATGTTCCACTGCAGTCGGGATCAGACCGCATCCTTCGCGCGATGCACCGCTGGTACCGCGCAGCGCACTACGCCGAACGCATCCAGCTAATTCGTGCTGCTCTGCCGGATGCGGCTATCGGCGCGGACGTAATCGCCGGCTTTCCCGGCGAGACCGATGAAGATTTCGCCACCACTTATGATTTCATCGCGCGTCTGCCGTTCACCTATTTGCACGTGTTCTCTTTTTCCGCGCGGCCCGGCACAGAAGCGGTAGATCTCGGTTCACCAGTCGCCGCGGCAGTCACTCGCGACCGCGCCCGCGCGTTGCGTGCGCTCGGCCAACAGAAATCCGCGGCCTTCCGCGAGCTTCAAGCAGTACGAACGGTGCGCGCTCTGACGCTGGCTCGTGGTGGCGACACTTGGACCGAAGCTTTGACAGGGAATTACTTGAAAGTCCGTGTGGAAGGCCGCCGGGCCGCAAATCTGTGGTGCGAAGCGCGCATCAGCTCCGCGCAGGAAGCGGCGGAACGCGAAGAAGTCCTCAGTTTTCGAAGATAACCTCGGCCAGCGCCAGGTTCCCGCTATGCGTAATCGTAAGCGAAATATTTTTCACGCCCAGCCGCTCGGCCACTTGACCTGCCACACCGTGCAGACGCAGCGACGGCTTGCCACTTGGTTCGCGCATCACTTCGATATCCCGCCAGCGTATACCCGAGCGCCAGCCCGTTCCCAGCGCCTTCATCGCCGCCTCTTTCGCTGCGAATCGTCCGGCATAACGCTCGAATTTGCCGCGGAAACTTTCGCAGTAGGCAACCTCTGCCGGCGTGTACAGCCGCTCCAGAATCGGCGCGCCGTGCCGCGACAGCGCCGCTTCGATGCGGTCAATCTCCGCGATGTCCAACCCCAAGCCTACAATCACACGCGCCTCGCTTTCATATCGTGCGGGAGAATGCAAATTCCGCGCCGCAATGCGATTATACCTAGATTAAATGCGTGCCGCGATTTGGCGTGAGGATCGAGCAACCGAATATGCCCACAGGTCTTGCGAAGAAAAAAACGCCGCCGCGAAAAACCGGGGCCACGCCTCGAGAGCGCCCCGCGCAATGGAAGTTGCGCCGCCGCGAGGGCCTGCAGCTCCTCGAAGCGCCAGCACTGGCCCGCATCGCTTGGCTCACCCATGGTTTCAGCACACGCCCCGGCGGCGCGAGCGAACTGGTCGCAGATCGCAACGCCTCAGAAGCCAGGAAGCAGAGCGCGGCGGCAAAAGTCCTGAACCTCGGATTCACGGGATGGGATTCGCGCGAATGCGTCCTGGAAAACCGCGCGAAATTCTTGGCAGCTCTCGGCGCCGGCAAAATGCGCGTCGCAACGTTGCGCCAAATTCATTCCGATATCGTTCACGTGGTGAGCGCCGCTGAATTCCCGCGAGGCGAAGAAGCCCCCAAAGGCGACGCCCTCATCACCCGCGAGCCCGGCGTCCTGCTGACGATCCAAACCGCCGACTGCATTCCCATCCTGTTTGCCGATACGAAGCACCGCGCGGTAGCCGCGATTCATTCCGGCTGGCGCGGCACCGCGCAGCGCATCGCGGAAAAAACGCTCGGCCGCATGCAAATGGAATTTGGCACGCGCCCGCAGGACGTGGTCGCCGCGCTAGGACCCGGCATTAGCGGCTGCTGCTACGAAGTCGGCCACGAAGTAGTGAAGGAATTCACCGCAAAGTTCCCGAACGCGCGCGAATGGTTCACAGGCCCCGTTGACGCTCTGGAAAATGGCGACAACGATCCCAACTGGCTGCCCTGGCTAACCATGCGTCCGCCCGGACACGCTCCACCCGCTCCCCGCGCCCACCTCGATTTGATCGCCGCGAATCGCGCCATTCTCCTCGGTGCCGGAGTCGCCTCGAAAAATATCACCTCATCCGGTTTCTGCACCGCGTGCCGCACAGATCTCTTCTTCAGTTATCGTCGCGAACACACTACCGGCCGACTAATGGCCGCGATCGGCATTCGCTCGTGATTTACAACCAACTCGGAGACGGAAGGGGCTACTGCGCGGGGGAAATCTGCTCGAATGGAGAAGCTGCAAGCGGCGCAGCTGATTCCAGCAAGGCCAACTGCCCGCAAGCGGCCATCACATCCTGTCCGCGCGAGTAGCGCACAAACGCTCGCACGCCTTTCTCATCGAGGATGTGCCGGAATTCTTCAATGCGCGCGTCATCCGGCTGCTTGTACGGCAGCTCTCCCGGATTCCACGGAATCAAATTCACTTTCGCGCGCAAATTCCCGAGCAATTTCGCCACGCGCCGCGCATCCTCGGGCGCATCGTTGAATCCTCCGAGCAGCACGTATTCAAACGTCAAGTGTTCCCAGGGACGCAGCGGATACCGCGCGCACGCCGCCAGCAAATCCTCAATCGGGTACTTGCGATTGATCGGCATGATTTTGTCGCGCTGTTCGTTCGACGATGCATTCAGCGAAATCGCCAACTTCGGCCGCACTTTTTCACAGGCCAGCCGCTCGATCCCCGGAACAATTCCGCTGGTGGATAGCGTGGTGTGCTTTGGCGTGATCGCCATGCCGTTTGGATCTAGTAAAATTCGCAGCGCCGCGATCACCGGCTCATAATTCAATAATGGTTCGCCCTGGCCCATCAGCACCACGTTCGTCTGCGGCTTCAAGCTGGCGCGATTTTCCTCCAGCGCAATCAACACCTGCCCAACAATTTCTCCCGCCGACAAATTTCGAATCAGCCCCAGCGTCGCCGTCAGGCAAAAATGACAATCCACAGCGCAACCTGCCTGTGTGGAAATGCAAATCGTCTGGCGATTTTCCTCCGGCATGAAAACCGCTTCGATCGTCGCCAGCTTCGCGCCGCTGCCGGAATCCGGCGTCGGCAGCGCCAGCACGTAACGTACAGTCCCATCGCCCGATCGATACCGCCGCACTATCTGCGGCAGCGCAATGGACGCCTCGTGCGCCAACCGTTCGCGCAATGCCACCGGCAGATTGCTCATCTTCGTGACGTCAAATCGCCGCTCGGCATACAGCGCGCGGTAAATCTGCCCACCGCGATAAGCCGGCTCACCCAGCGACTGCATGAACGCACGCAGTTCTTCCGCAGACTGGCCGAGCAGGTTCACCGGATGGCAGGTGTCGTTCGCAGGCATCTTGCAATCATGATAACACGCGGCCACGCGCTGATTTTCCGCCGCCGCGGCGGCCCCACGGCGATATAATGAAGTGTTTGAGAATCGTACGCACAGGCACCAGGAGGCGCGCCGATGAGCACACTAACCTCAGCGCAGAATAAAAAGCCGATGGAATCGCTCGCCATTGATGAATGGGTGAAGCAGCTCGGCGGCATTCCCGAAAAAGAATTCACCATTCCCCGTGTGCTGGAATTCACCGAACGCAAAGCCATTCAGCCGGAAACTCTGGCGCCCTATATTTTTTACGCCAACAGCCACTACACGCGGAACCTGATCTACAAGTCCGAGCTTTTCGAAATCCTCGCGATCTGCTGGAATGTCGGCCAGGTCAGCCGCATTCACAATCATCGCGGCCAGAATTGCTGGATGGTCACCCCGATCGGCCGTCTGCGCGTGCAGAATTTCCGCGTGGAAAATCAAGACGCCGCGCACGGTAGTTGCAAACTGATGCCGTCCGATTCCTACATCATGGACGCAACTCATCCCGCCGTCGTGCGCCCCGAAGAGCCGGTGCACCAGGTGCAGAATTTGCAGGAATACAATCAGCCAGCTACTAGCGTGCACATCTATTCTTACCCGTACGATTCCTGCGAAGTGTATTCCATTGATAAAGGTGCGTACGCCGATGTGCCGCTCCACTATTCCAGCGAATACGGCAAGCTCTCACCTGACGAAAAACTCACCTAGGTCCGCCGCCGTGGAGCCGGTCTTTCGCCCGACGCGCACCAAACTTTCCGAGGGCTTAAGCACCTCCGCAGGGTTCACATTGCGCAATAAAACAATCGTCGACTCCATGACATTTATAGGCCCAACGTGCCACAATAGAATCAGACAACAACATGTCCGACACAAATCATAGGGTCCAGACGGATGCCCTTCCGAACGGGCTCGTCGTCATCACCGAGCCAATGGAGCACGTACACTCCGTTTCCGTGGGCATCTGGCTGCGCACCGGCTCGCGCTGCGAACCCGCCGGCCTGAACGGCATTTCGCATTTCATCGAGCACATGGTTTTCAAAGGGACCACGCGGCGCACCGCCGAAGATATCGCGCGCGAAGTGGACAGCGTTGGCGGAATGCTCGACGCCTTCACCTCCAAGGAAATGGTTTGCTTCAATACTCGCGTCCTCGATGAACATCTGCCTAAAGCCTTCGACGTGCTCGCGGACATGGTGCTGGATCCGAAATTCGCCGAAGATGAAATTGAACGCGAAAAGTCCGTCATCCTGGAAGAAATTCGCATGACCCAGGACAATCCCGAAGATCTGGTCCACGAGCTTTTCACCCAGAATTTCTGGGCGCCGCATGCGTTGGGCAAGCCAATTCTGGGAACGCCGGAAACTGTCTCCGCTTTTTCGCGCGACACTTTGCGCACCTGGTTCAAGCAACGCTACGCGCCGAACAATATGGTCATCACTGCCGCGGGCCATCTGACGCACGCGCAATTGGTGGACCTGGTTTCGGAGCGCTTCGCAAAAGGCACGTCCGCTGGAGCAGACGCCGCGGAAGCTACGCCGCAGGCCGCTTCGCACGTCACGCTGCGCACCAAGCACGAGCTCGAGCAAGTTCACATTTGCATGGGCGTTCCGGCGCTGCCCATGACGGATCGACGCCGCTTCGGCGTCGCAGTGCTCAACAACGTGCTCGGCGGTGGAATGTCCTCGCGCCTTTTCCAGAACATTCGCGAGCGCCAGGGCCTCGCCTACGCGATTTTCAGCGAACTGAATTCCTATCGCGATGCCGGCGCGCTCTCCGTTTACGCCGGCACTTCTCTCGACACTGCTTCGCAACTGGTGCGCTCCGTTCTCGATGAATTCCGCCGCCTGCGCGATGAACCGTTGAGCACCGAAGAATTGCGCCGCGCGAAAGATCACCTCAAGGGCGCGACCCTGCTCGCTCTCGAAGGCAGCGGCCAGCGCATGAACAGCCTCGCGCGCTATCATATGTACTTCAAACGCCACTTCACCGCGCAGGATTTGATCGCGCTCCTCGAAAGCGTCACCGTAGAAGACGTCCAGCAACTCGCCCGCGAATTCTTCCAGCCCGGCCGGATGGCGGCTTCTGTCGTCGGCAACCTCAACGGTTTCGCGCTCACCCAAGACCAGCTTGCCATCTGATTCCCGCAGGGTCGCAATACAGCCTCCAATCCAAATCGCGCCTCTAAGGTAACGCTGCAGCGATTTCCGCCACGCCAAGGCGTGCGGACACCGAGGAGGAGCGCGTATGAACAAGAATATGTTTGCGGCATTGGCTATCCTGGCAATCGGTTGCCTTTCCAGCGCTTCAGCGCAAACCGTCCAGGTGGATCAACAGAATCGAACGATCGAAATTGCTGCCACCAGTTCGATCCATGTAACCGCGGACCGCGTGACCATCACCGTCGGCTACCGCAATTACGGGCCCACGCATGACGCGGCATTCGCGGACAATTCGAAAACTGCAGCGCAGATCCTGAAGGCCTGGAAGGATGCCGGTCTTTCCGAGAAAGAGATCGCGACAAACGCCCTGACTTCACGCATCACTTCCGAAAGCGAACTGCGGGATTTGCCGTCTGCGGATCGAAAGCAGAAGGAATTTGCAGTTGACCAGTCCTGGAAAATTACGCAAAAAATCGACGTGGCCGAAAAACTCCTGGACATCGCCGTGGATGCCGGCGCGAACTACGTTGGTTCTCCAGATTGGGAGTTGACAGATCCAGATGCCGCCGAAACGCTGGCCTACGCCTCGGCTCTCGAAAAAGCGCGCGCCCTCGCCGATCAAGTGGCTAAGTCGTTCGGCGCAAAGACCGGCACGCTGCTCTATGCCAGCAATGAAGCAAGACCTGCGCAGTTTACTTCATACGGAGTCGGAGGTGGTGTCGGTGGAGGCGTGTTCTTGGCTGGGAAAGATCGCACCGCCAGACCCGACACCAAGCTGCTGCCGCAAAAAATCGAAAAATCCGGTTACGTTCGCGCCATCTTCGCGCTCGAATGATCGCGGGCGCTAGTGAGGCTTGCGCGACTTCGTATTGACGGCAGCCCAGCACTTTGCCATCATCCCAGTGCGGTGTCGCGTACAAGCAATTGCAGACGCGCGCCGCGGGGGAAGCGTATCTCGTTTCGCGTATCCATTCTGGCGTCGGGCAGCACGGGCAACTCCACGTTGCTCGAATCGGGGTGCACCACACTCTTGATTGACGCCGGCATCGGCAAAAAGGAAATGTCGCGGCGCTTCGAAACGCTCGGCCGCGCGCGCCCCGAAAAAGTTGACGGCATCCTCGTCACCCACGAACACAGCGACCACTGCACCGCGCTCGCGCAGATGTCCCGCGACTGGAAATGCACCGCCTACTTGACCGAGCCAACGCACCGCGAAATCCGCAAGATGTACGGCGACGGCCCGAAAACAAAAATCGAAAGCGTGAAATACATCCGCCCCGGAATTAAATTCGTAATCGGCGATATCGAAATCACCGCGTTCACCATTCCGCACGATGCCGCAGACCCCGTCGGATACGCCTTCTGCGCCAACGGAAAAAAAGTCGCCATCGTTACCGATCTGGGCTACATGCCCGAACTCGTGAAGCATCATCTGCGCGAAGCCGATTTCCTGATTCTGGAATCCAATCATGACCTGGAAATGCTGAAGGTCGGGCCTTATCCCTGGTACATCAAGCAGCGCGTGATGAGCCGCACCGGGCATCTTTCCAACACAATCGTCAGCGAATTCCTCGCCGACTCCGAAGTCTTCGATGGACGCGCGCGCCACCTGGTCCTCGCGCACGTTTCCGAGCAGAACAACACACCCGATCTCGCCCGCATCTGCGCCGAAGAAGCCCTCGGTCGCCGCCCCGACGAATTCGCTTTCCGCGGCACCCTGCATGTCGCGTCTCAGCGCATCCCTCTCGGCCCTTTCGACCTCTAACTGCAAAGGTAACGTCGGGACCGTCAGTGCAAGGATCCGCATAGCGTGTGCTGGTCTCTCTAAATCACTGCTTTTCGAGGTGGAGTCGGACAGACTTCAAGTTTGCGACGTCTAGATCTTGACATCCTTCGGATGAAGGACAGTCAGGTCAGGTATCTGCTTAAAATCATCCTTCTCATCAAATGTTAGAATGTCGGCGATCGCATTGTTCTTCATAATGACGCTGTGAATGACATCGCCCAATCCTGAATGGTATTTCAGAATACCTTGCCGCACATGGTAGAAGAATCCCGGAAAATCGTAGTCTCGTTGGGGACTCACTTCCGCAAAATATATCTTGAGATTACCGAGGTGCTTCTCGCTGACGAGCTGAGTCTCGATCTCGGCAACGTCCCCGCGATTCATTCGTTTTTGCGATACCAGAATGTTCACCGTCTCAGTTACGGCCCACCTGGAGGTACAGAGCTGCACATCCTTGAGTTGAGCAAAGACAGTCAGTGCATTCTCGACTAACTTTCGCTTATTTTCTGCCGGTTTGTCCGTCGAGTAGTAGGCGATGAGGACATTGCTATCCAAATAGATTCGCTTCGTCTTTTCTTGGCGCGAAAACGAATCGTTTCTCTTTTTCTCACGGTCTTCAGCGCCTTGAAAGACACTGCTTCGCCCGACTTGGTCTTAAACTAGGCCGTCGCGGATTTCTTAACGGTTCTAATGGCACTGAATCGTACGGTTTCCGTGCCCATGCTCGTATGTTATCAGCGCGCGCCCAGATTGAGAATCGGCCGGCCTCGAGATTCCGCGGTCCTGCTCCTTAGCGGGACTCTTCACGCTGCGACAAAGTGCTGTAGAACAGATCGTGCACGACGCGCGTTCTTCCCGTCGCCAGGTCCGCTTCGCGCACAATTTCCAGCCGCGCGTCGAATAAATTCTCGGCACTCATCGCTATTCCGGGCGCTACCTCGATCTGCACCAGGTCCGCGCCGCGATGCCCTTCGCTGGCTATTTGCTGCAAGGCGCTGCACTGATAACACAAGCCCGTTTTATTGATCAGCGCGCAAAGGCCGTCGTAATCCCCAATCATTTGTGCCCGCGCCGCCGAAAGCCGGTGGCGAAACACCGGCTCGGAAACGCCCAGGATCCCTGCCGCTTCTTCTGCCGTAAATCCCAGAACTTCTTTCAGCATCAATGCGGCCTGCTCTTCCGGCGGCAGCGTGCGCGCAATGCAAGAAAAACAAAACGCGATGTGTTCGCGAATTTCGAAGCTGAAGCCTGGCTGCTGCATTAGAGCTGTGAGTCCCGCGACTTTCTCCGGATCAGCCGTGGCTTCCTTCTCGCCGATCAATTGCGCTTCCACGCGCCAGCGCTTTTTCGCGCGCAAATGGTCCAGACAAACATGCGTCGCGATGCCGAAGAGCCAGCTCTTGAACCGCGCCTCGCCGCGATAAGTCCGTATGCCTTCCAGCACGCGCACCAGCACGTCCTGCAACAAGTCTTCGGCGTCCTGCCGCAGCATCACCATCCGGTAGATGTAGCCGAAAAGCGGCTTGCGCCACGGCTCTAGCAGCGACCCGAACGCCAGGCTGTCCCCTTGCTGCGCTTTTTCCACCAGCTGCACTTCTTCCTGCAGCGCGATTTCCGGCAACGGATGCACGGCCATTTTTCTCTCCTAAAAAGTGATTGAGCCGCGCCAGTTTACAACGAGAAGCGAAACTGGCGCGGCTCCTTCCACTGCCGCGACGAACTACGACTGCATCAGCGGTTGCGCCAGCTGCAACCGGTTGCCCGAAGGATCGCGAAACGTCGTCAGCCTCACGATGCCCGGAATCTCTTCGATCTTGCCTTCGAACTTTACGCCAGCCGTTTCCAAGCGCTTACGTTCATGCTCGATGTTCTCCACTCGCAGCACGATCGTCGCTCCCGGCTCCTTGCCGGCACGTGGATTGACGGCGACGCCGATGCTCTCTTCGCCTTCCGCGCCTGCGAACTCCGCCCACTCCGGCGCGTCAAACGTTTTCTTCAAACCGAGCACGCTGCCGTAAAACTTCTTCGCGCCTTCGAAATCATTTACGCTGAACCAGGAAACCATCACTTTCATAGTTTTGCTCCTCCGATTGAATTTGGCCTGCTATGTATTAAGTCGTTCGGTGCTCGTATTTCCGCCAAACGACTGAAATTAAGCAGTTTGTCATCGCAAGACCGCGCCAACGCGGGCTTCGCTCGCTCCCGCTAATTCGGGTATGATTAAACCGGGAATTTTCCCCGCCGTTTGCCGGACTTCGTCACAGGCTTCGTGCTCTGGTGTGTTTCACCAGCGCGCGATTGCCGAGGGAGCTCGTTTTGATTGCACGTTACACCCGCCCGGAAATGGGCCGCGTCTGGAGTGAAGAAAATCGCTTTCAGAAGTGGCTGGAAGTCGAGTTGGCCGCCAGCGAAACCCTCGCCGAAGCCGGAATGGTACCGCGCGAGGCTGCCGCGAAATTACGTCAGCGCGCCCGTGTGGATGTCGCGCGCATCAACGAAATCGAAGCCAAAGTTCGCCATGACGTAATCGCCTTTACCATCGCGGTGCAGGAATCGGTGGCTGATCCTGAAGCTGCGCGCTGGCTGCACTACGGCCTCACTTCGAATGATGTGGTGGACACCGCGCAAGCCCTGCTCATCCGCGAAGCCTCTCATCTGATCGAGAAAAAAATCGAAGCGCTGGGCGAAGTCCTCGAGCGGCGCGCCTGGGAATTTAAAGACACGCCCGAAATCGGCCGCACGCACGGAGTCCACGCTGAACCGATCACTTTTGGCCTGAAAATCGCCAATTGGTACGCGGAAAATCGCCGTGATCTCGCGCGCTTTCAGGTCGCCGCGCAACAATTGGCTGTAGGGAAAATTTCCGGCGCGGTGGGCACGTGCACGCATCTTGGTCCGGAGATCGAAGAGAAAATTTGCCAGCGCCTGGGGCTCGCGACTGCGCCAATCACTTCGCAGGTAATTGAACGCGACCGCCACGCGCAATACTTAACCACGCTCGCGGTTGTCGCCGCATCCCTCGAACGCATCGCGCAGGAAATTCGCCACCTGCAACGCACCGAAGTCCGCGAGGTAGAGGAACCGTTCGGCGGCGAACAGCGCGGCAGTTCCGCCATGCCCCACAAACGCAATCCCGTCGCGAGCGAGCAAATCTGCGGCCTGGCCCGCGTGGTGCGTGGGAATTCTCTTGCGGCCCTGGAAAATGTCGCGCTCTGGCACGAACGCGATATCTCGCACAGTTCCGTGGAACGCGTCATTCTTCCCGACTCGACGATTTTGGTGGACTATATGCTGCATCGCTCGACAGAAATAGTCGCCAACATGAAAGTATTTCCCGAACGCATGTTGCGGAATCTCAACGCCACGCAAGGCCTGGTGTTTTCCGGGCAGCTGCTCCAGGATTTGGTCGAACATGGCGCCCCGCGCGAAGACGCGTACAAATGGGTCCAAGCCCACGCCATGGCCGCATGGGAATCCGAAACCGGCTTCCAAGACCGCGTCGCCGCCGATCCCAACATCCGCAAATTCCTGGACCAGCAAGCCCTCGCGCACACCTTCGACCTGCATCGCCAACTGCGCGCCGTGGACGCTATTTTCCAGCGCGTCTTCGGCACGAAGTCCGCCGTCGCGGTCTAACCAGGTCGCTTTGCTTGGAACCCTAGGCCGGGACTGGCAATCAAATCGCAAACTATGGGTAGTAGGGCCACGCCTCTGACTTTATGATTAATTGCGCGTAGGGAATGGGACCTGCGGCGGGCTTTTCGCCAAGTTTGGCGTTCACACGCGTGAGCGCCAATTGCGCTTCCGGAAAATTGGGATTCATTTGAATCGTCGAGCGTAAGTTTTGTAGCGCGGTCGGTGCGTCGCCAACCTGCTCGGCCGCCACACCCAGAATAAAGTATTGTTTCCACTGCTGGTTTTTATCCGGGGTTGCCGCCTTTACAATCTCGATTATTGCCTGATTTGGCTTTCCGGCGCCGAGATATGCGAGCGCAAGATTGTGCTGGATTACGGTCCAGCCGGGATCTAGCTGCAGCGCCTGTTGCAGTATCGGCACGGCGCCATCCGGGTCGTTCCGCTCGAGCAGCCACTCGCCGATCAGAGCCTGTGCCAATATACTGCCGGGCGAGATTTCTGCCATCTTGTGCATTTGCGCGATCGCATCGTCCATATGACCTTCAGCCGCGAGCGATAGAACTTTTCCGTACTGCGCGCTGGAAAGATTTCTGGCGTGCACCAGTTGCATGCCAACGAACAAAGCAATCGCACATCCCACGGCGATCCAAATCAACTTCACCGTTCGTGAGCCACCACCGCTCGTGTCGCCCGTCGGTGTAGCAGGCATTCCAATATCCCCGCCGCCAACATAAACCGCGTTCCTCGCGATTCGCGGAATAAGCGCCCCGATGATCAATCCCGCCATCAGTCCGCCCAAGTGCGCCGAGTTGTCAATATGTCCGCTCGCCGCCCCAATCGAAAGATTCAGCAAAATAAAAATTGCCAGGCTGCGCAGATTTTGCCGCACCAGGCTCGCGGGGATCGCGGCCTTCTTCAGCACCAGGTAGGAAACAAACGCGCCCGCGATTCCGAAAATTGCGCCGGAAGCTCCTGCCGACGCACGCCACGGATTCCACGCCGTGCTGACGGCGCTGGCCGCGAGTCCGCTGAACAGATACGTAATGCTGAATGCCACCCGGCCCATCATGGGTTCCAAAGCGACCGCCAAATTCCGCAAGCACCACATGTTCAGCAGGATGTGAAAGAAACCAAAGTGGACGAACATGCACGTAAACAGCCGCCACCATTGGCCGCTCAACGTCAATGGGCCAAAATTCGCGCCCCAACGGATTGCCTGCAGCACGCTCGGATCCGTCCAGGAAACCCCCGATAAACCCATCGCCACATAGACCAGCACATTCACCGCGACGATCGTGCGCGTCACCGGTGGAATGGTCTCGATCAAACTCCAGAAAATGTTTTGTGCGCGCGGCTCCTGAACCAGTGTATTCGCGGCCGTACTTGCCCTCGTGGGCCGGCATTCACGGCACTCGGCCGCAACGCCCGACCCGATCGAAAATCCGCTGAATGATTTGCCGCAGCTGGGGCATGTGGGCATGTTAAAGCGCTTTGCTCCTCGCGTTGCGCGGTTCGCTGGAAAACGAAAGAGCCGGTCAAAAGCTAACTGACTAGCCCTGTCAGTTCAACAATACTTGCTGGCGGCATGACGTAATGCAAAATAAAAGAGGAGACTCGCGAATTGACATACGCAGGACGCCAGCATAAAGTCGCGTGACTTTCTCGCGCAGAAAGGTACGCGGCGCGCGTTCTTACGCTTTTTCTCAGGACATCCGGTGATGAATTGGGCCCGCAAGTTCCAACGACAATCGTTGGTCATGCTCTTTCTGGCAGTTTTATTCTCCTGCGCTGCTTTTTCCGACGAATGGAAGGCGCGTCACGGGCTCGTGCTGCCACCTGGCGCGCCAGACCTGGGCGCCGTGGCCGCGCCCGGCGATGTTTTTCTTCCCGGCCCGGAAAGTCTCGAAAAGAGAGCCAAATGGCTGGCCGGCATCAAGCAATGGCGCAAAGACCGCCGGGCCGAATATCATTACAATGCCGCGCAGTACGATCGCCCCGAACTCGCCTGGACCCAGCGTGTCTTTTCCCAGTGCCAAGTCCTGGTCTGGGATCGCTCGTTCTACGATCCCGAAAAACACGAATACAGTGTGGACATTTTTCTTGCGGACCTCGAGCGGCGCGTCGGGCCGATTGACGTCGTGCTGATTTGGCCGGGGTATCCGAATCTGGGTGTGGACGACCGCAACCAGTTCGATTTACTGCGCGATCTGCCTGGAGGAATTCCAGCGTTGCGCCAGGTAGTCCAACAGTTTCATCGCCGTGGCGTGCGCGTCATGTTTCCAATTCTCGCGTGGGACAATGGCACGCGCGATGAAGGCGCTCCGCCCTCCACCGTGTTTCCGCAGTTGCTGAAAGAAATCGGCGCCGACGGAATTAATTTCGACACGCTGGATAGCCCGCCCAAGGATTTTCGAGCCTCGGCCGACGCCATCGGTCATCCCTTCGCACTCGAGCCGCAATTCGCCATTCACGACGAATCATTCGCCTGGAGCAATATCAGTTGGAATGATTGGGTAACCTGGGAAGATGTGGCGTATCCCTTCATTCCCATGGTCAGCAAGGTGAAATGGCTCGAGCCGCGGCATACGGTGAATGTAAACGATCGCTTCACGCGCGATAAAACAGACAGCCTGCAACACGCATTCTTCAACGGCGAAGGCTACGCCACGATCGAAAATCTGTGGGGATTCTGGTACGGCATGACGCCGCGTGACGCCGAAACGGTTCTGCGCATCTCAAAAATCGAGCGCGCGTTTCCGGAAAATCTCACCAGCGCGGAATGGGAGCCCCACGTCCCAACGCTGCAGGCCGGCGTATTTGCCAGTACTTTCCCCGCGGCGAATTCCACGCTTTGGACGATCGTGAATCGCAACGAGTATGACGTCACTGGGGAAGAGTTGCGTGTGCCGGTTCACGCCGGAATGCGCTACTTCGATCTGTGGCACGGAACCGAATTGGTTGCGCGGGCGAGTAGCGCCGAAGCTACGCTCTCATTTTCGATTGACGCGCTCGGCTTTGGCGCCGTCCTGGCCACCACGGAAAATTCCGCCAATACCGCTGAACTGCACGATCTTCTCAATTATATGGCTGCGCGTTCCGTCCAGCCTCTCTCCGCGTATTCGCGTCAGTGGAAATTCCTGCCGCAAACCATGGTCCCCGTCGCGTCAACGAAAGTGCCATCGACAACTCCGCCAGGCATGTTGCAGATCTCCGAAGCGGATTTCGATTTCGCGGTACAAGGAATTGAAATCGAGGGCGGCAATGATCCCGGCGTGGATGTGCAATATCCCTGGGAAGATGCGCCGCGGCGTTTTCATCGCGAGCGCATGCACATCCCGAGCTTCTATATTGACCGCACGCCCGTCACCAACCAGCAATTCCAGGAATTTCTGCACACGACGAAATATCATCCAGCCGACGACCACAATTTTCTGCGCGATTGGAAGAATGGCGCCTATCCCGAAGGTTGGGGCGCGAAACCTGTAACCTGGGTCGCCATCGAAGACGCGCGCGCCTACGCCGCATGGGCCGGCAAGCGCCTCCCTCACGATTGGGAATGGCAATACGCCGCGCAATCCACCGACGGCCGCACATACCCGTGGGGAAATGATTGGGATGTGCAGGCCGTACCACCCGCCGATCACGGCCGCGTGATGCCCACGCTTGCAAATGTGGACGCGTACGCAAAAGCCGCGAGCCCGTTCGGCGTCCTCGACCTCGAAGGCAACGTCTCGCAATGGACCGATGAATTCCGCGACGAGCACACTCGCGCGGCCATCCTGCGCGGCGCCGCTTCGTATCAGCCGCGCGGCGCCGTCTGGTATTTCCCGCAGACCTATCGCCTCGACCAGCATCAAAAATATCTGCTGATATCACCCGGCCGCGATCGCTCCGCCACAATCGGTTTCCGCTGCGTCGTGGACGCGCAGTAACGCAATCGTGCCTCCAGGTCGCGGATCAGTTTGATTGCTTCGGGAGCCAAGAGGCGGTCGCGCCAAAACCTGCGCCGTGAAAATCAAGAGATATTGCAGCGGCCTCGCCGTCCGGGAGAATGCGGGGCAGAGCGGGCTTCCTTACTTCACGTCAAACCAACTTGCGAATTACTGCACTCTCTGAATGTACCGCGCCTCGGAAGTGTCCACCTTGATCTTGTCGCCATTCCCGACGAACGGCGGAACGTTCACAACCAATCCCGTTTCCAGCTTGGCGGGCTTCATCACCGCGCTGGCTGTCGCTTTCTGGATGCTCTGCTCGGTCTCCACCACAGTCAGGTCCACCGTGTCCGGCAGCAACACGCCAATCGGCTTGTCGTCGTAATATTCAATTTTCACGGGCAGGTTGGGAATCAGATAATCTCGAGTGTCGCCCACGATATCGTTCTGCAGCGCCAGCTGCTCGTAATTTTCAGTGTTCATGAAGTGATGCGTATCTCCATCGCTGTAGAGATACTCGAACTGGATTTCGTCCACCACCACTTTTTCCAGCGTCTCTTCCGCGCGGAACCGGAAATCCATCATGTTTCCGTTGCGCAGGTTGCGCATCTTGGTCTGCATCGATCCGCGCTTATTTCCCGGTGTGCGGTGGTCCACGCTATACACCACGCATAGGTCGCCCTCGTGCTTGATGATCATTCCCGGGCGTAGTTGGGTTGCCTTAATCATTCGCTGCTCCTGAATTCTGGTCTGGAATTCCCCGCCCGCTCTGGCTTTGACTCCGTTACCTGAATGCGACCGGGCCCTGGTGGGGTACAAAGCACCCGCCGCACGGTGCCACGCACGGGGCACCCGCTCAGCACAATCGCTAAGCGCTCCGTCAGCGGGCATTTTGTGTCCCGCCGAAACAGCCATTATAGCGGCCCGCGCCACACACGGTCAAACCGGCGCAGCCGCTGCATACCGCGGCGCACACCGAATTCCGGAAGTGAGTGCAGGCCGGTGCCGGAACGCACGTAACGTTTGTGTACTTTACTGGTGATCATCAATTGACACCGCAGTTATCCTTGGGCAGAATGTCGCGCTGATCCGACGCGCACCACCGGGCTCGGGCGCTGAAGTCGCGTTCGCCCGCGACACTGTTCGGTCGTTTCGTTGCGTAGCAATCCGATTGTGGAGGCCCCCAATGAGAACGAAGCGGATAGGGACGGCGCTCGTTGCGGTTTGTGTCATCACATTGCTCCTTCCGGGAACATTGCCGGCGTCATCCGCCACGCAAGACGATCAGGCACGCAACGCTTCTCGAGGCGACCTACCGAGCGCGACCGCGCAATCCGAGGTTGCCGCTGCGCAGAAAAACTCCCACGCAGCCGCGCCGAGTCCAACCCCCTCGAAAAACGGTAACATGGTCTGTACCGTGAGCGCGGAAACCGCCCCGCCCTTGACCGCGTCCATGGCCGTCGCGCTGAGACTCTATCGCACCGGAAAATTTGACGAAGCGCTTGCCGCCTACAGCGCCATACTTCCCGCAGGCGGCCCCGAAGCTGCTGCCGCTTACGCAGGACTCGCGCGCGTCTATCTCGCCCAGAAAAATTCCACGGAAGCCTACGCTGCGGCGCAAAAAGCCGTGGCACTGCTGCCCGATCGCGCCCCGGCCATTGTCGCGCTCGGTGAAGTGTATTTTCGCCAGGGAAAACTCACGGAGGCGCAAGCCGCATTCTCCAAGCCGCTGCGCGCCTGCGATTTGGACGCGCGCGCCTTTCTGGGCCGCTATCGCCTCTACCGGGTCTCGCTCAATTGGAAACTCGCCAAAACCAATATTGATCAGGCCTACAAGCTCGATCCTGACGATCCCGACATTCAGCGAGCTTACTTGGGCACGTTGAGCGGCAAAGAACGCATCGCGGCGCTTCAGGATTACCTGGCAAGTACCACGGACGACGACGCAGAAACGCGGACATGGCTGAAGAACCAACTCGAAGTGCTCCAGGCCCTGTCGGAGAAGCGGCCGGGTGCGTGCCGTATGATAACGAAAGTGAAATCGACCGAAGCCAAGCTCGAACCTCTGTCCGATGGTCCCACCCGCGTTCGCGGCTATGGCCTCAGCGTGAAAGTGAACGGAGTATCGTCGAGGTTGCTGCTCGATACTGGCGCAAGTGGAATTCTCATTGACCGAAAAACCGCCGACAAGGCGGGCGTGAAATCCATCAGGGATATCCATGTCGGCGGAATCGGCGACGCTGGTGCGGCGGCGGGGTTTCTCGGCTACGCCGACAAGATTCAGATCGGCGAGCTGGAGTTTGACGATTGCTTGGTCGAGGTCACGAGCGCCCGCACCGCGATAGGAAGTGACGGCCTGATCGGCGCGGACGTATTCCGCGATTTTCTCGTGGAGATCTACATGCCTGCAAACAAAATGAAGCTGAGCGAGTTGCCGCCATATCCCGACCAGCCAGCCGCAGAAATCTCGCTTGATTCGCAATCGTCCCGGCAATCGACTTGGCATGATCGCTATATTCTGCCGGAGCTGAAGGACTTCACTCCGATTTTCGTGTTCGGCCACGGGCTGCTCATCCCCACTTCGGTGAATTCTTTTCCTCCCAGGCTTTTCCTCATTGATACCGGCGCATTCGACAATCAACTGTCGCTCGCCGAAGCCAAGGAAGTGACCAAAGTCGGCACCGAGTACGCCACCGAGGTTAAGGGCATGAGCGGGAAGGTCAAGACGGTCTACAGCGCGGCGAATGCCACCATTCAATTTGCGAACTTCAAGCAGACGCGCGAGGATCTGATCACCATCGATCTCACCCACATCAGCGACGGATTCGGCACGGAAGTTTCAGGAATCCTGGGTTTCGGGATGCTATGGATGCTGGATATGAAGATTGATTACCGCGACGGGCTAGTGCGTTTCAGTGCCGAACAGCGATTTGTGCAGTGAAACTCGCGCGCTCGGCATGCAGATCCGCGATTTGTCCGCGTACATGGTTGTAGTGTTTGTGTCCGAACGCAGGCCTATGCGAGATCGCCGAAATTCAGTGCGCCGCGACGCGGCCTTTCAGCTCTTTCGCAAGGGCTCCCAGTTGTTCATCTGTGATCCGCACCTGGCCAGCCGTCGTAACGAGCAGCTGCCCCGACCCAGCATCCCTGAAGCGTGCATCCTGAATCGTCACGCTGCCCTGCAACACCGGCGGAAGTATTGCGCCGAGGTCTAAACCTTTTTGCAGCGCGGCGAGAATCGCGGCCTGAATCTTTTCGCGCAGCATCTCGCCCAAGTTTCCGCTGCGCAGCAGTTCGCCCAACGATCCGTCCGCTTCGATCGGTCCTAGCTCCGCCGCCAACCGCAGATCAGTGTGGTTCTCTCCCACCGCAGGCGTCAGCTTCATCTGTACCACGGCATTGCCGCCAATTAACCGCTTGACCTCCTGTTTTCCCAGCAATTTTGCGCAACCCCAGCGTTCGTAATGTAGCTGCACCACAGCAAGGCTCGCCGGTTCGGCAGGCGCCAGCTTGGCATCTTCAATTTGAATGCGGTCCGCGCAACGCTCGTCCTTATCGAGCTCGGAGGCCAGCAAGGCGGTGAAGTTCTGTTGCAGATCCGCGAGATCGGCCGTCAGCTCCACGCTCAGCAGGTTGACGCCATGATCTTTTGCGCCCATGGTGACCAGTCCAGAAGCAACGATCGTGACTTGCTCGTCTTTGATCTTAAGCGGAATTTTTACGATCGGGATCTTGAACGACTGGCGCTTATCGCCACCGAAAATCGGCGCCACCGCAATCGCCACAACCAAAACGGCGGCCACCAGGCATCGCCTCCAGAAATTGGAAATTGCAAAACCCATCGCGCCGCTCTGCACGATTTTCGTGTCTCCTGTTTTTACCGCTCTGCCCGTGTTCGTTGATGAGAGTGTAGCAGCGAGGGTTGCCCAGTTTTCTGGTGTCAGCACAAAGCAACGGTAATAGCGTTTGCGCGCCTGCGTTCAGCCGGCCCTTGCAGACCGCCTCGACGAAATTATGGAACTTTGTGCGCGCTGGCACTCAATTAATCGTGTGGGAGACGGTAGTTCATCAGAACAGCGGCTCGTTGTGCGCCACGCGGCGCTACTTAAGCTGCGTGAGCCCGCAGCCGGGGCTAAGATTAGGGAGATCATGCCATGAAAAAGCTTCGCTTGGGTTTCGCGGTTTTCTATCTTGTCGCATTGCTGCTTTCGCTGACGGCATTTCAGGCTGCAGCGCAGGACGCCAATTTTGTGGGCAACTGGGACATGACCGTCACCGGCGGTGGTCGCGGCGGCGGCCAGGGTGGTGGCCAGTCCGATGGTCAAAGCGGTGGCCAAGGTGATGGTCAGGCCGGCGGCGGACACCGCGGCGGTCGTGGCGGCGTGCAATCGATCACCATCGTGAAAGACGGCGATAAATTCAAAGTCACCCACAAAACGCCACGCGGCGATAACACCTCTGACGCCACGGTTTCGGGAAACACTATTTCATGGACCGAGCAGCGCCCGGGACGCGACGGCAACACCATGAAGATCGAATTCAAGGCCACGCTAGACGGCGACACGCTGAAGGGCACCATGGGCGGCGGACAGTTCACCCGCGAATTTACCGCTGCCAGGCACGCTAGCTAGAGCGCGCTTGACGCACCGTGGCCTCTAGCAGCACTACCAATCCGGTTCGCCAGTCTCACGAGGCTGGCTCTTGGAAACTCACTAGGGGCCCGGTTAGCCGAATTTTCACACCATCCGATTGAAGCGCCGATAACACAAATTCTCGGGCCGCGATAATCGTATATCCAAATTGATACTCAGCCGTGAGCTTGGAGGCGGCCGCGCGATTCGGGAACTTTTTCGCAGGCCCGGCGGAATTCTAATTGGCAACTGAAGAACACTGGAGAATGGAACATGGGAATTTATTCAAAGACTGCATTCGCTGCGCTGGCTCTGGCGCTTAGCTGCACGCCGCTCCTCGCGCAGGATGGCTCAGCGGATTCAACGCCTGCGCATCAAGGCCTCCGGGATGGGTACGGGTCGCGCCGTCAGATGAGCTGGGGCAAGGATCGAGGCGGGTGGGGTCATCGGCACGGTGGCTTCCGGCGCGACGGCCGCAGAGGATATCGGCATTCCGGTTTCGCGCGCCTCCTGAACGACCCAGCTATCCGGCAACAAGCCGGCATCACCGACGAACAGGCCGCTGCAATTCGCAAGCAGCAGTTAGACTTCCGCAAGACGGAGATTCGCGGCCGCGCCGATGTCGAAATAAGGCGTATGGAATTGAAGGACCTGCTCGCCGCCGATAAGCCGGATCGCGCCGCTATCAACGCCAAGCTGCAAGAAATCAGCGCCGCGCAATTATCCCTGCAGAAATCCGCGATTGACTACCGCCTGACCATGCGCGATGCGATCACTCCTGCGCAACGCGACAAGCTCCGGCAATTGATGCGTGATCGCTGGCGGCGCGAGGGTCGCGGTCGTCCCGGTGCGGACGGGCCAGGACGACGGGGGCCTCGCGGTCAAGGCGAAACACCGAATCCGCAAGCTACGCCGCGGTCCAACGACTAGGCGAACTAAATCCGTCCCACCGAGATCATTAGAAGCAATTCGCGGACGGCACTGCGTCAAATTCACGCAGTGCCGTCACGCTCGCAAAATTATTTTCCGGTGTACACGATCCGCCAGATGCTGTTCGACCCGTCGTCGGTCACCAGCAGTGATCCATCCAACGCGACGGTGATGCCCACTGGACGGCCCCACACGTTCCCGTTGGGCGTCACGAACCCGGTGACGAAGTCCTCGTACTCTCCGCTGGCGTGCCCGCTCTGGTGCAGCGGCACGCGAATCACTTCGTAACCGGCGCGCGCCGCCTTATTCCAAGACCCATGTTCCGAAGCAAAAATATCGCCCTTATATTCCGCCGGGAATTGCTGGCCTTCGTAAAATGTGAATTCCAGCGAAGCGTTATGCGGCTGCAGCAACACGTCCGGCGTGATCACTTTATCTTTCAGCTCCGGATGCTTTCCCTGATGCCGCGGATCCTGATTGCCGCCCATGTACCACCACGGCCAGCCGTAGAAACCGCCCTGCTGCACATGCGTGATGTAGTCCGGCACCAGATTATCGCCCAACCCGTCGCGCTCGTTCACTGAGCACCACAGCTCACCGGTGTCGGGACTAAACGCGATGCCTCCGCCCGCATTGCGTATGCCATAGGCGTAGGTACTCTGATCGCTGCCGTCCGGATTAAATTCCAGAATGTCAGCGCGATTTTTCTCAGCGGGAGTCGTGTCCGGATCGTCCACGTTCGAGCCCGATCCCACCGCGACCAGCATTTTCTTTCCGTCCGGAGTGAACTGCACCGATCGGGTCCAGTGTCCCCCGCCCGCCGGAACATCCACGATGTGTTGCTGCGGTCCGCGGGCTTTCAAATCGCCATTCTGATACGGAAAACGCACCACAGAATTGACGTTGCCGAAATATACCCATTGCGGATCGGCTCCTGGAGGATAAAAGGCAATGCCGTATGGTCGCTTCAGTCCCGTCGCGAATGTTTCCACCTGCTGCGGTTTGCCGTCTGCGGTAATTCCGCGAAAAACCTTCACATCACCTGGATCGCTTTCAGCGACAAAAAAATCGCCGTTCGGCGCCGTCACGATCAGCCGCGGATTATCGAGTCCGCTCGCATATTGTTGAACGCTGAAACCCGGAAGCGCTTTCGGCCACGCATCGCTCGGGCGCGCCACCACTTTCGGCCCGTTGTCCGCGGACTTTGTCGCAAAAGGCTGCGGCAAATCTTGCACCGTGATTTTGCGAACGGTGCCGGGCTTCTCGAAGCGATAATCCGTAAACGGAGCGCTGGGAGGCGCTGCAGCTTTTGCGCTGTTGCTCGCAGGTGCAGCGCTGGCTTTTGCCGTCGGCAGCGGCGGGTTCGCGCCGCCGAGCGCTTTCAGATACGTAACGATCTGCCAGCGCTGCTGTTCGCTCAAACTCGACCACGACGGCATTCCGTTGTTTGGATCGCCCTGAGTAATGAACCAGAAAATCGCGCCGTCAGCCGCGCTCTGCGTGGGCCCCTTGGCCAGCGCCGGGATGTTGCCGGTTCCGGCGCCTGTCGGCCCGTGGCACGCGGCGCAATGGCGCGCGAACAAATTGGCTCCGGCCTGCGCCGCCACGCGCTTGCCCGCGAACGGGTTCTTCGTTTGCTCGGCGGCTGCGGGCGCGCCGTGGAAGGAAGCGGTCTGCGCGTTGACCGGCAAACACACGCCGATCGCCGCGATTAAAAATGCCGATAGAGATCCAAAGAATACGGACTTACTTCTAATCCAGCTTGTGCTGCGTGCGGCGTTCAAGTTGCCCTCCCACGGGATTGACAGACTCAAAGTTTCCACCTTCCAACTCCTCTTTCGGCGCCCTGACGCGCAACATTCTACCTCTTCAATCAGAGAGTTCAAAAAAACAGCGACGTGTGCGCGGTCAGGTGTGCGCTTTCATCACGCGGTTGTCCCGTCGCAGCTTCATGCTGCGCCCGGAACGTCAATCGCCCTGAAAGTGCAAATCGCGCGCGAAAGCGCGTGTTCTGGCGTCAATTTCGTGTCGCGCTATGCTATTGACTATATAGTCGCTTGCTCTCCGAATGCCGCGAATTATCGCTTTTTCCGTGCACTTCCTCCGCAACTGTGTTATTCTTCTTTTGCGCTTAATACCTCGGTTGTGTTGTGCGGCCTCTGGTGAGCAGTTGATCTGAGATTACCCGCCCTTCAGTTCTCTCCGTACGTCTTCAGCGTAATTTAAAACAAAGACTGGCAAGGCGAGTTTGCTGTGCCCGCACCCGATGTGTGCAGTACGTGTGTGCGCGCCGCGACGGCTTCCGCCAGATAGAAGGCAACATCCAGATGGACAGTATTACCGAAACATTTTCACAAATGGCGATCTCCGCTTACACCAAAGAGCGGTTGGCATTCGCCAAGTTCTCGATTCCTACTCCCGTGCAGACTGCGGCAATTCCGCAAGCGCTGGCCGGGAAAGATGTGCTGGCAACAGCGCAGACCGGCACCGGCAAGACGCTCGCGTTCTTGATTCCAGTGATGGAGCGCATGCTGCAGGAAAAGACTCCGGGAATCGCGGCGCTCGCGCTCGTTCCCACGCGCGAACTCGCCATGCAGGTCGTCGAGCAGTACAACGCATTGCGCGGCAAGCTGCTAGGCCCTGCAGCGCTGGTTGTCGGCGGATTGTCCGAGGGGCTGCAACTCAGCAACCTGCGCAAAGGTGCGCGGCTGGTGGTTGCGACTCCCGGACGACTCGAAGATTTCCTCTCGCGCAAGCTCGTGCATTTCCGCGATCTGCGCGTGCTGATTCTCGATGAAGCGGATCGCATGCTGGACATGGGATTCCTTCCCGCGATCCGCAGAATCGCATCAGTGCTGCCGAAAGAACGGCAGACGCTGTGCTTCTCCGCGACGCTGGAAGCTTCCGTCGTGCATCTCGTGAAGGACTACATGCGGAACCCGGTGCGACTGGCATTCGGGTCCGTGCTGAAACCGTCCGAGAATGTCCGCGTACAGGCATTCGAAGTCGCGAGCGATCGCAAGCTGCCGTTGCTGCATCGTTTGCTTTCGAAGGAAACCGGCCGCTGCCTAATCTTCACGCGCACCAAGCGTGGGGCCGAGCGGCTGTCCATCACCTTGAGTCGCGACGGATTCGCAGCTTCCACGATTCACGGTGGGCGCACGCAGTCGCAGCGCACCGCGGCCTTGACGGGATTCCAGCAGGGACGCATACGCGTCCTGGTGGCAACCGACCTGGCATCGCGCGGGATTCACGTGCAAGACATCGCGCACGTGATTAACTACGACTTGCCGGACATCGCCGAGAACTTCATCCACCGCGTCGGACGTACGGGACGCGCGGGCGGACACGGCGTCGCTTCCACTCTTTTTGGCCGCGAGCAGCGCTCCGAGCTGATGGCTCTGGAACGCACACTCGGCATCAAGATGGAGCGCATGCGCGCAGAAGGCGACCCCGGAGAGAAGCAACCTCCCGCGGTGAAGAGCGCGCTAGAACGTTTTCAGTCCAACACCAAATCACGCATCGGCCAGCTTCCAGGAGAAATCCTGCAAGCGCAGGTGTAATACCGGCCCCAAATCGGTGAGCAGCGCGGCGTTGCAAAACGCGGCTGCGTCCGGAGACAAAGCAAGGTTTTGATTTAGAAAGTTGCAGACAGAAAGCAGCGGCGGCCGCAGTTGGGCCGCCGCTTTTATTTTTACGGAACTAAAATCCTGGCGCGCCGGTAGAGGCGGGGCGTACTTCGCCGGATTCGACGCCGAAGCGCAGGCGTTCGAGGTAGGTTTGCGCGAGAGACATCAGGCCGGTGTAGAGGTAGCCCCACACGAAAAGCAGCAGGAACGGAACGGTGGCGTAGTTTTCATTTTGCAGCGCGTAAACCACGGCGGCGGCGAAATACAATCCCAGCAGAACCTCCGCGAAGGGCATCCATCCGGCGCTCTTGTGATATTTTTTCTTGGCCCAAACGCCGTCGCCGTGCGCGCCCGCTTGCACGCTGTATTTCGGCGTGCGCACAAATTCCGATTTAACGCCCACGATCGCCTCAATCACCGCGAGAGCGTTACGCACCGACAAACCAATCCCCACGGCCATCACGAACGGCAAATACAAAAATGTGCGTTTCCAGGTTTTCGGATACAGCGCGCGTTCGGCGGCCAAATAGAAAGACGAAATCGAGCACGTCGAAGCGAGAAACAGCGGCAAATCAATCACCAGCACCTGAAACCATCCCTGGTAGAAACGCACAATCATCGCCGGCAGCAAAATGATGGACATGAAAACCATCAGCGGGTAACTGATGTTCGCTGTGAGATGGAAGAAGGCTTCGGCTTTCACGCTTCCCGGAACGTCGGCGCGCATCACCCGCGGCAGAATTTTCCGGGCCGTCTGCATCAAGCCCTTGGCCCAGCGCGCTTGCTGCGATTTGAATGCGTTCATTTCCACCGGAAGCTCGGACGGACATTCAATCTCCGGCAAATAAACGAAGTGCCAGCCGCGCAGCTGCGCGCGGTAGGAAAGATCGGTGTCTTCCGTGAGCGTATCGTGCTGCCATCCGCCGGCATCTTCAATCGCAGCGCGCCGCCAGATGCCCGCGGTGCCGTTAAAATTGAAAAACAGGCCGGTGCGGAAGCGCGAGGAATGTTCGATGACAAAATGTCCATCGAGCAGGATCGCTTCCACTTCGGTGAGCGCCGAATAATTGCGATTGATGTAGCTCCAGCGCGTTTGCGCCATGGCTAGCTTGGAATCGGCGAAATACGGCACGGTGCGCCGCAGAAAATCCGCCGGCGGAATAAAATCCGCGTCGAAGACGGCGACAAATTCTCCCAGCGCGGTGTTCAGCCCTTCCTGCAGCGCTCCGGCTTTGAATCCTTCGCGATTATCGCGATGAATATAGCTGATCGGCAGACCCAGTCCCTGATAGCGCTCGACGCAATTGCGCGCCACTTCCTGCGTTTCGTCGGTGGAATCATCGAGCACCTGAATATCCAGCAGCTCATGCGGATAATCGAATGCGGCAATCGCTTCGACGAGGCGCTCGATCACGTAGCGCTCGTTGTAAATCGGAAGCTGCACCGTGACGCGCGGCCACTGCGTGATTTGCGGGGGCGGACCGGCGACGCGCTTGCGATTTTTGTAATAGTTGTAAACCAGCGCGTAGCGATGAATGCCGTACATCGCGAGAATGCTCATCACGAAAAAGTACGGCAGCATGATGGCGAAATCGAAAGTGTTCAGCTGATAGAGCCCGCGAAACGGATTCAGCTGCGCATCGGTGTTGCGGCGCCAATAGTCAGAAAGAGGATTGCCGGCGGCGGACGATGTCCAGGTAAGCGCGGAGCACACCGCTTGCGACGCCGCGTTGTGAAGCCAGATCACTTGGCACATACCTCCGGGGCCAACGACGATGTAGAACGCCAAAACGTGACAACGCTGGAACGGCCTGGGATTGCTGGGGTATCGCCAAGCTAAGCACATGATTATACGGCGGTAAGGCGCGGTGTCAACGAGGTTAATGTTGGCGCGGCGGTGATGCTGGTGCTCCGCGATGCCACGTTTTCTTGACATTTGCGGCCCCTCCGCTACGATGAAAACAGAATCTGCTCCCCTCCTGGAGGATTGAGCCGTGAACATCGAAATCCGCGATCCGGCCCTTGAGGCCAGACTCCGAAAGCGGCTTGAGGCAACTGGCTCCGGCAGCGTCGAGGAACTATTGCTGCGCTTGTTGGAGACTCAGGAAGAGCAAGATCGCTGGCTTCTTGAAAACCGCGACACGATCAACACGAAGATCCGGCGCGGCATTGAGCAACTCGACCGCGGCGACGTAATCCGGGACGACCAATTGACGGCTTATCTGGCGAGACTGAAAAGCCAGGGCTAAATGGGCGAGCGTTTCGTTCTAGCGTCGTTGGCCGCGCTGGATCTCTTTGAAATTTGGGAATACATCAAAGACCAAGCCAGTGTAACGACAGCAGACCACGTTGAATTGGCCATCCAAGAGAGAATCGCCTTTCTAGCAGCATCCCCGGAGGCCGGACACTACCGCAAGGACTTGACGGGCGAGGACGTGAAGTTTTTCCCGGTTTACTCTTATTTGATCGTTTATAGGCCCGCGACAAAACCTCTGCAAATCGCTTCCATTCTTCACGGACGCCGAGACGTGGCAGGACTCCTCAAAGACCGTTTGTAAAAACCAGCGCGCGTTGACACGTGCATGGCCGCACTCTTACCATGGCTGCGGTTGCGCTGCGTCGAGACCCGACCTGGCCTAGGAGAATTGCTCCGATGAATGTTTCCAGGAACCGATTGCCGTTTGTGTTGTTGGTCGTGGAGATGATCGTGGCTGCGTCCGCGTTGCTTGCTGGGCAATTTTTGGCGCTGGGCGAAGTTCACGCGGCGCATGCCGCGTCGCCCCTGGCTCTTACTGCGGTCGTGCCACAGCGCGGGTCGGATAATCCGATCTTGGCTAAGGCTTATCGGTTTGAGCGCGGAGGATGGATTTACGTGCACCTGGAGGGAGCGCCGCACGATATTGGATACCAGCATGGATTTTTGCTGGCGCCGGAGATTGCGGACGGGTTTGCGGCGGCTAGCCTGGAGATGACGCATAACAGCAATCGCGACTGGGATTTTTTCCGGCGGGCGGCGCGCGAGATGCTTTGGCCGAAGATTGATCCGGAATATCAGGCGGAGCTGCAGGGAATCGTGGAAGGGCTGCGGGCGCGGCAGGTGAAGCTGGACCTCTACGACATCGTGGCGCTGAATGCGTTCATGGAATTGGGCGATTACTACGTGCCGTGGCTCGACAAGCAGACCAGTGGACACAACAAAGTAAAAGAATCTGCCGCCCCAGCCCCGCATGAAGGGCACTGCAGCGCGTTCGTCGCTACCGGAAGCTACACGAAAGATCATCAGATCGTGATGGCGCACAACAACTGGACCAGCTACCTGGAAGGAGCGCGCTGGAAAATTATTTTCGACATCGTGCCGCAGACAGGCTACGCCATGCTGATGGACGGCTATCCGGGCGTGATCGTGAGCGACGACGATTTCGGAGTGAATTCGAACGGATTAATGGTGACCGAAACTACCATCACGGATTTCCACGGCTGGGATCCCAACGGCAAAGCGGAATTCGTGCGCGCGCGCAAGGCGTTCCAGTATGCGGGCTCGATTGATGAGTACGTGAAAATCATGCTAGATGGGAATAACGGCGGGTACGCGAACGACTGGCTGCTGGCGGATCGCAAGACCAACGAGATCGCGCGCTTTGAATTGGGCTTGAAGCACAGCAAAGTGTGGCGCACCAAAGACGGATATTTCGTGGGCTCGAATTTCGCGAGCGATCCGGACGTGTTGAAAGATGAGACGACATTCGATGTGACGAATCTGGCGGCTTCGGCAAATGCGCGCCACGTTCGTTGGGACGAATTGATGGCGGCGAACATGGGGAAAATTGATACAAGCCTGGCTGAAGGATTTTTGGCCGACCACTACGACAGTTACACGAAGCAGACCGGCGCGAACCGGCGCACGCTGTGCGGGCACGGCGATGCGGCCACTCCGGGCGATCCTGGTTACGCGGCGAAGCCGTACAACCCGTTCGGCGCGGTAGAGGGCAAGGTGATGGACGCGCACATGGCACAGACGATGAGCTTCGTCGCGCGCATTGGGCATCCTTGCGGAACGGATTTCAAATCGCAGCCATTTCTCGATCAGCATCCGGAATACAGGTGGCAGGCGGCGGTGTTGGAAGACATGAATGCCGGTCCGTGGACTGCGTATCACGCGGGCGAACATGCGCCGGACGCAGCGGCGACGCCAGAGCCCGGGGGCAATCAATAAGTTATCGGAAGCTGCCGCGCGCGTGGAGCTGGCAACGAGCGATCAATGCACTGGCGCGTTAAGGGCGGCCATTAATTCGACGAAAGTTTCGGCGTGCAGCGCTTGCTCGATCGCTTCCTTGCGGCTGAACAATTCCCCGGCATCGAGCAGCAGATCGTGTTGGGACTGATTGTCTCCGGTAAGAATCAAAATAATCAGCTTGGCGAGCTTTCCATCGCGCGCGTCGAAGTCTACTCCTTGCGCGACCCGTCCCACCACCACTAACGGCTCAAGCAGCCCGTTGACGCGAGCATGCGGAACGGCCAAGCCATTTTCCCATCCGCTGGTGGTTACGCGCTCGCGTTCCTGGACCAGGCGCAGGAATCGTTCCGGAGAATTGCTGGCGGCGTTGGCCGCGGCGATGCACAGTTCCTGCAGAACTTGTTCCTTGGTATGCGATTGGAGCGCGGGGAAGTAAAGCTTTGCATTGACGGTTTCCTTCAAGGTGATCGTGCGGCGCCGGCGGATCAGGAATTTAATGGCGGGCGCGGAAACCAGCGAAGTGAACAGCGCCATGATCACCAGCGCCACAAACATTGTTTCGCGAATCAAGCCAAGCTGCAGCGCGAGTAGACCCAAAATCATTTCCATGGCGCCGCGCGCGTTCATGGCCAGGCCCACGCCCCAGGAAGTGCGGCGGTCCATGCCGCCCAGGCGCGCGCCCATTCCGGCGCCGAGCAGTTTGCCCACGCAGGCGACGCCGATGATGGTGGCGGTGATGGGCAGATTGAAATTCGCGACGAAATTGGTGCGCAGGCCGATGCTGGCAAAAAAGAAGGGAGCGAAGACGTTGGTGACGATGCCGTGGATCAGCTCGGACGTGCGTCTGCGCAAGTGCGAGGATTCGCCCACCGCGATGCCTGTGATGAACGCGCCGAAGACGGCGTGAATGCCCGCGTATTCAGCGAAGGCAGCCGCGGCCAGCGTAAGCGTGAAGATGAATCCTAGGACGCCGCCGGGCCAGCTGGTGTGGGCTTGAATGTGTGGCAAGAGCTTGTCAATCAGCCAACGGACTACCGTAAGTGCCAGCACCACGAAAGCGATCACCAACATGATGGTGCGCTTCACACCGTCCATGGAAGTGCCGCCGCCGTTCATCATGCCCAGGATCATGGAGAAGAGGATCCAGCCGACGAGATCGTCGAACATCGCCGAGGACATGACTACGGTGCCCATTTCGCTGCGGAGCAGGTTCAAGTCCATCAAGATTTTAGCGATCACGGGCAACGCGGAGATGGAAAGCGCGGTGCCGACAAAAAGCGAGAAAATCAGGCGATCCGCATTGGGGGCGGCGCCCAGGAAGCGTGGGAACAATACCGCGGCGCCGAAGCCGAATGCGAACGGTATGATTACGCCGAAGAAACTTACCAGCAGGGCGCTTTTACCCTGGCGGAAGATACTGCGCAGGTCAATCTCGAGTCCGGCGATGAGCAGGAAAAATACCACGCCGAGAGTAGTAACCGTCTCGAGGGCGATGGGGAGATTACCGGTGCTGGGAAAAATAAATGCGTAGAGATCCGGCCTGAAATGGCCCAGGAGCGTGGGACCCAGCAGAATTCCGGCCATAATCTCGCCCAACACCGATGGCTGGTCGAGCTTTTGCATCAGCTCGCCGGCGAGTTTGGCCGCGCCCAGCAGCACGGCCAGGGCGATGAAGATATGCATTATGTCGTGTGGAGCAAGATGCGGCATGCGGTAGCGCCCCTAACTCGCGAAAAATGCGTCGCGTTCGTGTGTAACATGGGCTCGCGCGTATCGCAACAGAATGCGGCAGCGGACCTACAACGAATTTCGGCGGAGTCGCGATCCATTTTGGGACTAGGATTCAAGACTCGCTTGCTGACGGCTTCGCCATTTGCATTACAGTAACTTGTGTCCAGCCGCCTGCTATCTGATTAAGCGCACCACGTTTAGCCGTGCTGGAATTCGTCTGGCCAAGATGCTAAAAACAATAAGGTTGTGAACAGGTGTGTCCGTGGCTGAAAATTGCAGTGCCAAAGGCTGTAAGGTCAACGTGCCCGCAGGGTTAGCGGCGGAGCATCTGTGCATCATGCACTTCACGCTATTTATTGAAAATGAATGCGCGGAGATGCGCCGGGAAACGGCTCTGGGTAATACCAACCACGAACGTCAGATGGAATTCATTACCAAGATTTCTGGCCGCGGCGAAGCGCTGGTGCATGTGGCCACCAGCGGATTCCCGATGTCCGATGAGCTGAAGGCGCGGGTGCTGAGCACTTTGCTCACATTGATGAACACGCGCGAAAATATGGACCGCGCGGCGATGCGGCAGTCCGCGCTGCGACGGTTTGTCGGCTGATCTGCTTCATTCGGTTTCAATCCAAATAAAAACTGGAGTGCTTCAAGCGCCGACGTAGCGTGCGTAAAGGGAGCGCGCGACGGCGGGATCTTTTGTGCCTTTGACGATGGCGCGGCCGTCGGCGAAAACGGTCATTTCGTAAGTGGAGATGCGGAAGCGCAGTAGGAATTCATTGTGCTGGACTGCGCCGGCGTCAGCGGAGGCTTGGGTGATGCGGCGGCCCAGCTCGTCGAGATCGAGTCTGCGCCCGCGTTCGTGAATCTGCACGGAATCGCGTCCGCACATGGTGATGTGCGGTTGCGCTTCTCCCTCAAGATAAATGAATTCGCGGCGCACGCACGCGCGGCAATCGGGCTGGCGCGCCACGCGGATGGACTGGAAGCGCCCGCTCCAGACGTCGGTGGAAACCAGGCGTCCGTGCAAAGCTTCCGGTCTGCCTGCGAGAATTTTCGTGGCTTCGGCGGCTTCGACGGATGCGATCACGCCGACGGCGGCGTTTAGCACGCCAGCGGTGTCGCAAGTGGCTTCGGCGCCGAGTGCCGCGGATTTTTCATCACCTTCCAGCAAGCACGCCAGGCACGCGGTTTCCCCCGGACGAATCGTCATGGTGACGCCGTAGCTGCCGACGGCTGCGGCATAAATCCAGGGGACGCCCAGCGAGATCGCGGCGTCATTCAGCAGCAAACGCGTTTGAAAATTATCCGTGCCATCGAGGACCGGCTGGAAACCGCCGAGAAGTTCCGCGCAATTTTCCGCGGTTAAGTCCGCGACGACTCCTTCCACTTGTACGTCGGAATTGATGGCGCGCAGACGGCGTTCGGCTGCCACCGCTTTCGGCAAAGCCTCGCGCGCGTCGGCTTCCTCAAAAAGAGTCTGACGCTGCAGGTTTGAAGGCTCGACGAAATCGCGGTCAATAATGCGCAAGCGGCCCACCCCTGCGCGCACCAGCAGATTGGCCACTACGGTTCCCAGCGCGCCGCAGCCTGCCAGCACCACGCTCGCACCCAGCAGTTTTTCCTGGCCCTCCGCACCAATTCCGGCGAAGAGTATCTGACGTGAGTATTTTTCGCGCTGTTCGCTGTTCATTCTTGTAGTCTATTGGGGCGGAGGAACTGTTCTCAATTCAATATCATAGCGCCTTTTCGCATCCGGCAGGCAACGCGGCCGTGCTAACCTTTGCTCTTACCTCCAAGGCGAATGAGAATTTCGTGGAATCAGCTAAGCCCGCAAGCCTGTGGCTTTCAGCGGTCCGGGACTTGGGGAACGATTTTGAGTCTCGGCGCGCTGCTCTGCAGCCTCCTTGCCGCTACATCGCTGCGCGCGCAGGAAGCGCAGATCGAAGGGCAAAACGTCGCTGAAATTCGCATTGTAGATGACACCGGAAAGCCGGTGCCCGGTCCCGCAACTCCCCTTCCGCTGGAAATTGGCAAGCCGTTTGATTTTGGCATGGAACGGGAAAGCCTGCGCGTGCTCTATCGCACCGGCGATTTCGCGGACATTCGCGTGACGGCCGCGCCCGCGGCGCCCGCGACAAATGGCGTGCGCGTGGAGTTCACCGTGCAGCGGAATTTCTACAACAACGTGATCCGCGTGGAGGGCCTGAAGGAGCCGCCGACGGAAGCCGCGGCGCTGGCTTCGATGCGACTGACGCTGGGAGAGCCTTTCCGCGAGAGTTCGTTGCGCGAGGCCATTGACCGGCTGAAAGACACGCTCAGCAGCGAGGGCCTCTATGAAGCCGACGTGAAATGGAGCCTCACGCCTCACGAGGCGACGCGCCAAATGGACGTAACGATCACCGTCCAGCCTGGCCCGCGCGCGGTGGTGGGCAAGATCGTGGTGAAGAACCAGACGCCTTACCCCGACGCGGAGCTTATCGCCCGCTCGAAGATCAAGTTGCAGAAACCGTTTACTTCGGCGCGGGTGACGCGCGCTTCGCAGCGTTTGAAAAAATATCTGGTCAATCAAGGCTACCTGGGCGCCGGCATTTTGATCACCGCCGGAAATTATGACGCGACTACAAATCTCGTGGCGTTGAACTACGAAGTGACCGCCGGCCCGCGCGTCAGCGTAGCGGTAGGCGGCGCGCACATAAGCCAGGGCAAACTGCGGCAATTGCTGCCGATCTACGCCGAAGGCGCGGTGGACGAAGATTTATTGCAGGAGGGCCGCCGCAACATCCGGGATTATTTTCAGCGTCAAGGATATTTCGATGCGGACGTCGAAGTGAGTTCTCGCGACGATCCCAAAGCGCACGTGCGGCTGATCAGCTACGAAGTTTCCCGGGGCGACCGTTCGCGCCTGGTGGGCGTCGCATTCCACGGCAACAAATATTTCAGCAAGGAACTGCTGGACGGACGCTTGTCGCTGCAGCCCGCGTCGTTTGCCTCGAGCGGGCGGTTCAGCCAGACGCTGGTGCGCGACGATACGGATTCGATCCGCGGGCTGTATCTCTCCAACGGTTTCCTGGATGTGAAGGTCACTTCCGCCGTGGACACGAATTATCAGGGAAAGAAGCAAGACCTGTTCGTCACTTTCCAGATCGTGGAAGGACCCCAGACGCTGGTGGAGGCCTTGCAGGTTGACGGGGTGCACGCCATGAGCAAGGATGCAGTGCTCAACGTGGTGGGATCATCTCCGGGCCAGCCGTATTCTGCGGCGGCAGTGGCGAGCGACCGCAACAATATTCTGGCGATGTACTACAACGATGGATTTCCGGAAGCGCGCTTTGACGATACGGCTTTGCCGGGCAGCGCGCCCTACCGAATGCGGCTGACGTATAAGATTACCGAAGGCACGCGCATTGAAGTCTCGCAAGTCCTGCTTACCGGTTATCAATTCACGCGGCCCGGAATTATCCGGCGGCAAGTGGTGATTCAGCCGAATGGACCGCTGCGCGAAGGCGACGTGGTGGAAACGCAGCGGCAACTTTACAACCTGGGAGTGTTCACGCGGGTGCAAATCGCGCCGCAAAATCCCGCGGGGAGCGATCCGCAAAAAGTGATGGTGGTGGATGTGCGGGAAGGCGGGCGCTACACCATCGGATACGGATTCGGTTTTGAAATTCTGAAAATCGGCAACCCCTGCCCCAGCAGCCCGCCTCCCAATTCGCCGCCATGCAATCCGAACGCTACGAGCATCGCGGCGAGCCCGCGGGGCATTTTCGAAATTTCGCGCGCGAATATGTTCGGAAGGGCGCAGACACTCACGTTCAAGGTGCGCGCCAGCACGCTCCAGTACCGCGCTTTGGCGTCGTACACGGCGGACAATTTTCTGGCGAAGAAGTACCTGAGCGCGGCGCTGACGGTGTTTGCGGATAAGACGCTGGATGTGGCGACTTTCACCTCCGTCCGCTACGAAGCGCAATTTCAAATATCGGAGAAGCTTTCGCCATCGAGTTCACTGCAGTACCGGTATTTTTTCCGGCGCGTGGTCGCCACCAACCTAAACGGCACAATTTCCGAGGACCAGATTCCACTGTACAGCCAGCCCACGCTGGTCTCCGGAGTTGGCATCACGTATGCGCGCGACCGGCGCGATAATCCCGCCGACCCAAAAACCGGAAGCTTCAATACCGCGGACGTGAGTTATGCCGCCAAGGACCTCGGCTCCAGCGCGAGTTTTTTCCGCATCTTCGTGCAGAATTCTTCCTACCATCCCTTTGGCCGGTCGTTTGTGTTCGCGCGCGCGACGCGCTTCGGCGTCGAAGTACCCACGGGCACAACCACCGGGAACGCGCCCACGAATTGCGCCGTCACGACCACGACGGGGGAGATTATTCCGTTGCCCGAACGTTTTTTTGCCGGCGGAGCGCAATCGTTGCGAGGCTTCAGCCTGAACGAAGCCGGGCCGCGCGATCCCTGCACGGGATTCCCGATCGGGGGCCTGGCAATATTGATATTCAACCAGGAATTGCGTTTTCCGATGAGGCTGCCGTTCATCGGCAACCGGCTGGGCGGAACGCTGTTTTACGACGGCGGCAATGTGTACAGCGACGTGGATCACATTAATTTGTCGTGGAAATCCACTTCGCCGAACGAGCTGAATTATTTTTCGCATACCATCGGATTTGGCGTGCGCTATGCCACTCCCATCGGTCCGGTGCGCGTGGATTTTGGCTACCTGCTGAATCCCGCGGAATATTCGGTGACGCCGCAACCTCCGACGGTGCCGCCCACCACAAACTTTCGCGTCTCTCATTTTGGTTTTTCATTCAATATCGGACCGGTGTTCTGATGCGCCGCGCGATGTTCATTTGCTTATGGTTGGCGTCGTTGCTGGGATTCGCGGCAATTCGCGCCGGCGCGCAGACCGGCGCCGATTCGGAAGTGACGCCGGCGCCGGGCGTGACGGGCTCGTCAAATTCCTCGGCTTTGTCGGGCGCCTCGGGTGCGCAGCAAGTGGATGGCGTGGCGGCGCGCATCGAAGACGACATCATCACCGAAAGCGAGGTCCGTGAACTCGCGGCATTCCAGTTGCTGGTGGACGGAAAATCAAAACCGCGCGCGGAATTGATTCGCGAACTCAGCGATCAATGGTTGATCCGCAGCGAGGCGACCGCGACGAGGTACGGACAACCTCCGGCGCTGGATGTGGATCGCGCCTACGCGGAATTCGTGAAACAGTTTCCATCGCCGGAGGACTTTCAGAAACGCTGCGCCGGCGCCGGATTGACGGAAGCGGCGGTGCGCCGCATGGTCGCCCAACAGTTATATCTTTCGCGGTTCATTGATTACCGTTTTCGCCCGGAAGCGCAGGTGAGCGACGAGCAAGTGGAGACGTACTACCGCGACGAATTCTCGCCCCAATTGAAAGCGCGCAACGAGCCGGTGCCGCCGCTGGACGACGTGGACGACACCATACGCGAAGTGCTGATCCAGCGTGCCATCAGCGATCGCGCCGCGAAATGGCTGGGCGAATCGCGCGACAAGCTGAAGCTTGACATTGTGGCGCCGGGGAGCGGCTCATGAAGCTTCGCTGGCCACACGGGCTGGCAGCCGTGGCCCTTTTGGTCGGCGCCGCAGTCGCGGTAGTGTTTTGCATTTTCGAGTTTGGAATCGCGCAGCGCTGGGCGCGTAATGCGCTGGTCCAGCAACTGGAAGAACGCACCGGAGCGCGCGTGGAACTGGGCGGGTTTCATCTGCACGCATGGCGCCTGCACGCGGAACTCGATAACCTGACGCTGCACGGCCTGGAAAGTTCCAGCGAGCCTCCACTGTTCCACGCGGACCGCGTGCAGGTGGGCATCACCACGCTTTCGTTTCTGCACCGGCAATTTAAAATAGACGAACTGCTGGTGGATCGCCCGCAACTGAACGTGCTCTTCGAAAAAAATGGCTCCAGCAATCTTCCCAGCCCGAAAATTAAGCCAGCCGCGGGTCCCTGGCAGGACACTCTGTTCAATCTGCGCATCGGCAGAGTGGAACTTCGCAATGGCGGCGCGAGCATCAACGACCGCCAAGTTCCCCTCGATATTAAGGGGCAGAATCTCGCGTTTCTATTGCAGTACGTGATGCCGGCGGAGGGCAACGGAGCGTATGCCGGAAATCTGAGCTGGAACCAGGTGGAATTGGATTTACAAAAAGACGTTCCCTTGCGTTTCGATCTTTCCACGAAATTCGTATTGCACCATGATTCATTTGAGCTGGACGAACTGGTTTGGAAGACCCTGCACTCCGAACTGAATCTGCGCGCCGAGCTGCCCAGTTTCGCGCGCGCGGAATGGAATATGCATTATCGCGGCCGCTTGTCGCTGGAAGACGTGCGGAAGATATTTCGCGAGCCGCTCACTCCGGATCTGATCGCCGATTTTTCCGGCGAAGCTCGCTACGCTTCCGGTGATTGGAGCGGCAGCGGCCACTTCGATGGCCACGACGTGAAAATGCCGTATGAGTGGTTCCACGCGACCGATATCGAAACCACCGGGAATTACACCATCGCGAACAAAAAGCTGGTGGTGGAAAATCTAGCGATTCGCGCGCTGGAAGGCTCGCTCGATGGCCGCCTGGAAATGGATTTGCCCACGTTGGACTTCCGCACGCAGACGCATTTCCATCATGCCAGCCTGGCGGACGCCATAGCCGCGGTGAATAACGTGGACTTTCCGATCAAGCCGCTGCATTGGGACGGCGGCATTGATGTGGACTCTTACAATACCTGGACCGCGAACTTCAAACATTTCCGCACCAAGGGCGAATCGCGCTGGTCGCCGCCGGCGGTGCTGACGCCGGGAATGATTCCGGTCACGGCGCGGATTTTGTTCGACTACTCTGAAGATTCCGGGAGCTGCGCGCTTACCGACAGCGAAATCACCACGCCGAACACCGAACTCGAATTTAGCGGCGCGCTTAGCAAAAAAGATACCGCGCTGGAATTGAAACTCGAAGCGCGCAACGTGGCGGAGTGGGACGATTTCATCAATCGCCTGCGCGGCGTTGATGCCATTCCCACACGCATCGCCGGCGGCGTCAAGTTTCGCGGCCGCATTTTGGGTCCCATCGCGGGGCCAACTTTTTCCGGGCACATTCGCGCGGCAGACGCGCGTTACGACACGTATCAGTGGGACGAGATTTACGGCGACCTGGATTATTCGCTGGATGATTTCAAGCTGACCGAGGCCGTGGTGCGGCGCGGGCAGGCTTCCTTCAACCTGGATCTTTCCATGAAGCTGGATGGCGACTGGAGTTTTGTTCCGCAAAGCACGTGGTCGCTCGCGGTGCAAACGGAGCACGCACCCAGCGACGACGTGCAGTCCATGCTGGGCACCAGCTATCCCTTTACCGCTTCGATTTCCACCGTGTTGAACGGCAGCGGGACCAGCGCCGAACCGGTGCTGGATGGCAATTTCACCCTGGAAGACATCAAAACCAAGGGTCTCCACTTCGACCGGCTGGGCGGCGCGTTGCATTTCGCCCGCGACGAAGTGAGGCTCTCGCACGCGGAATTACGGCGCGATACTGGGCGCGTCGCGGGAGATATTTTCTATCATCCCAAGGAGGAAAACATCGAGTTCAACCTGACCGGCACCGGGATTCAACTGGACAAAATTCAGGCGCTGCAAAATACCGCGCTGCCGCTTGCAGGTCGGTTGGATTTTGCGCTGCAGGGGAGCGGGCCGGTGCGCGGGCCCGAGGGCAAGGGCGAATTTCACGTGCTGGGTTTGAAAATCGGCACGGACGAGGAAGGCGATTTCCACGGGCAGCTGGATTCGGACGGACACAATGTTCACGTGGCGCTCAATTCCGAAGGCTCGCATGGACAATTGCGCGGCCAGCTCAGCGTGGGATTCGCGGGCGACGCGGATATTTCCGGAAAACTTTCCGTGCTGCAGTTCGATCTGGATCCGCTCTTTACTGCCGGCTTGCACTTGAAGAACCTGACGGGTCACAGCGTGGTGGACGGAAATTTCACGCTGGCGGGCGCGCTGCGCAAGCCGGATTCCATCGAGGTGAATGCGGACATCTCGCAGATTTCTTTGAACTATTTGTTTATTTCCTTGCAGAACGATGGGCCGCTGCAATTCACCTATCACCGCAACGAAATTCGCATCGCCCATGCGCATTTGCACGGCCCCGACACGGATTTTCAGATCAGTGGTTCGGCGCGGTTTGACCGCGAACGGCCGGTGCACGTGAGCGTCACCGGCGCGGTGAACCTGGGCCTGCTGAAAGGGATGATGCCGGAGCTGCACGCGACGGGCGAAGCCAACGTCAACGTGGCGATTGAAGGCACGATGTCCAAGCCGCGCATCACCGGGCGAACGACGGTGCGCGATGCTTCCGCGAACTACTCCGATTTTCCCGTGGGACTGAGCCATTTGAATGGCGACTTGGTTTTCGATCGCAGCCGCCTGCTTTTTGAAAATGTCACCGCCGATTCCGGCGGAGGGCAGCTGACTTTGAATGGCAGCGTCACCTACGGAGAAGAAGGTCCTGTGCGCTACGAAATTTATGCGCGGACCCCCCAGGTGCGCATTCGTTATCCCGCGGGAATGAGCTGGCTGACGGGCGGCACGCTGCAGCTGGTGGGGACGACGGAGCGCGCCGTGCTCAGCGGAAATGTGGAACTGAAGCGGCTGTTGTTTGCGCCGGGCGCGGACATTACTTCATTTTTCGGCGCGTCGCCGGACACTTCCGCCGTGGGCGCCGCGTCTTCGGCGTTCATGCGAAATCTCACGTTTGATGTTGCCGCGCACACCAGTCCGGGGGCGCGCATCGAGTGGACCGGCGCACAGGTGGAAATTGACAGCGATTTGCATTTGCGCGGCACATGGGACCGGCCGATTTTGCTTGGGCACATTCACTTGCTGGGCGGCGAAATGTCGTTCCGCGGAAATACTTTTACGCTGACGCGGGGAGACGTGAATTTCGCGAACCCTTTTCAGCTGGATCCGGAACTGAACATTGAAGCGACTTCCACGATCAGCCAGTACTTGGTGACGATCAATTTTTCCGGACGCGCCAGCAAACTTTCTCTGAGCTATCGCTCTGACCCGCCGTTGCCGGACACGGACATCATCGCTTTGCTCGCGCTCGGCAGCACCGGTCAGGAAAGCGCTCTGCGTTCCACCGCGGCGGGTTCGAACTACGGAGCCACCGCCCTGCTTTCCGAAGCGGTTTCCAGCGGCGTCGGTGGGCGCATCGAACATCTTTTCGGCATCAGCCATTTTCGGATTGATCCGTTCTTGGCGGGCACGGCTACGGAATCGAACGCTTCGGCGCGCGTCACGATTGAGCAGCAGATCACCCGGGATCTTACTGTCACCTATTCTTCCAATGCTGCGTCTGACCAGGAACAGTTGATCCAAGTGGAATACCACGTGAAACGAGATCTTTCGATTGTGTTTCTGCGCGATATCAACGGCACTTACGGCCTGGACGTAAAGTTTGTGAAGCACTTCCACTGAGCGGTCAAATCATTCCGGCATTGCGAATAGCGATTCCGGCGCCAGGCGCGCGCGCCACGGTTGCGGCCGGTCGCGAAAACGTTCCCATTTTTCTTTGAACACTTCGGCTTGCAAGTGGGGCTCGCCTGCTGCTGCGCGCGCGGGATCCAGGCTCAGAAACAACGTGATGCGGAACGGCGTTTCTGATGTGCGTACGATCCAGCAAGGAAAAATGTTTTGCTCGCCCGCTGCTTCGCCCGCAGTTTCCAGAAAATCAATGTGGTGCGCGCGGATTCCGATGAAGGTTGGCGGCGTGGCCGGCATTTGCGCGAGGCGCAGGCGACAAGCCCAGTCAAGCGCCTCGACGGTGCCGTCTGAATTTGCCCGGGCGCGCGAAATATTTTTGCAGCCTGTGAGCCGCGCGACTTCGGAGCTCGGCGGTCGGCGGAAAATCTCTTCCTTCGGGCCGAACGCCGCGATGCGCCCGCGCGCCAGCACGAGCAATCGTTCGCCCAGGCGATAGGCTTCTTCCATATTATGCGTCACCAGCAGCGCCGGCCGGCGGAAACTCGCGAAAGTTTCCTGCAGTTGCGCCTCCACTTGCCCGCGCAGGTGCGTGTCCAGCGCTGAGAGCGGCTCATCGAGCAGCAGCGCTTCCGGCTGAATCGCCAAGGCGCGCGCCAGCGCCGCGCGCTGCTGTTCGCCGCCGGATAGTTCGCGCGGGTAGCGCTGCTCCAGCCCGGCGAGGTGCGTGCGTGAAACCAGCGCAGCGGTGCGCGCGGCCTGCTCGTCCCGAGGCAACTCGTGCAAGCCGAAAGCAATATTTTGCGCAACGGTGCGATGCGGAAACAGCGCGTAATGTTGAAACAGCATACCGATCCGCCGCTCGCGCGCCGCAATTCCCACGCGTTGCGCCGTATCGAAAAGTATCCGGTCGTTCAGCGTGATGCGCCCGCGATCGGGCCGCTCCAGGCCGGCAATGCAGCGCAACAGCATCGATTTTCCCGCGCCCGACGCGCCCAGAACGCTCAGCGGCGTTTCCGTTGCGCGGAAGGCGACATCCAGCGTGAATTCCGCCAACTGCTTTTCGATTTGTACTTCCAGAGTCACGTCAGTGCTGCCCCCAGCGCTCGCGGCGCAAACGCTGCGCATGCGTCCAGTAGTAAAGCCCGCCCAGCAGGACGATGGAGATGCCCACATCCACGGCGCACCACGCCATGGCGCGCTGGATTTCATCGGCTTCCACGGCAAAATAAATCGCAATAGGAATTGTTTCGGTTCTCCCCGGAATATTTCCGGCGAGCATCAGAGTCGCGCCAAATTCACCGAGCGCGCGTGCAAAAGATAGAATCGTGCCGGCGAGCACTCCGGGCCACGCGAGCGGCAGCGCCACTTCGCGAAAAATACGCGCTTCGGACGCGCCCAGCGTGCGTGCCGCTTGCAGCAAATGCGGGTCCACCTGTTCCAGGGCGGCGCGCGCGGTAATGTACATCAGCGGAAACGAGACAACGGTCGCGGCGATCACTGTGGCAGGCCAGGAAAAAACAACACTCGCGCCGAATTGCAGCAACAATTTGCCGAGCGGGCCGTTGCGTCCGAAAAGCAGCAGCAGAAGAAATCCCACGACGGTCGGCGGGAGCACCAGCGGAAGAATAAAAATACCGTCAACGAGCGCGGCACCCGCGCCCGCGCGATTCTGGCGCCAGGCAGCCGCGGCCAATCCTGCCACCAGCGTAACGGCCGTCGCCACCAGGCTGGTGGCCAGCGAGATCAACAGAGGAGACCAATCCATCGCGAGAGGATTGTAGCTGGATCAGTTCTTTGCGGCTGATTTTTCCGCGGAGGTGAAGCCGTATTTCTGGAAGACGGCGCGCGCGTCGGGTCCTTGCAGAAATTCCACGAATGCACGCGCGGCGGCCTTATCTTTTGCGTCGCGCAACACCGCAGCGGGATACAGAATCGGATCGTGCGAATCTGCGGGAGCAACCGCGACGACGCGCACTTTCGTCGACGTATTCGAGTCGGTTTGATAGACCAAGCCGGCATCCGCGTTCCCCGTCTCCACGTAAGTAAGCACTGCGCGAACATCTTTCGCGTACACAATTTTCTTTTCGACTGCTGCGAACAGGCCCAGATGTTCGAGCGTCTGCCGCGCGTACATTCCCGCCGGCACCGTGCTGGTCTCGCCCAGCGCAATCGTTTTCACTGCCGGGCTGGTGAGCTCCTGAAAATTGTGCACTGCCGGCGTGGCCTGCGTCGGTGCGATCAATACCAGCGCGTTGCCCACCAGGTCGCGCCGCGTATCGGCCACAATCAAACCCTGCGCCGCTAGTTCGTCCATTTGTTTTTCGGCAGCTGAAAAGAAAACGTCCACCGGAGCGCCCTGCTCGATTTGTCGCGCCAGTGTTCCGGAGCCGCCATAGTTATAGGTGACAGCCGTGCCGCTGCCGCCGTTCTTGCGATGTTGCTGCACCTGGAAAATCGGGCCGAGCTCGTCCAGCGCATCCTTCAGGCTGATGGCGGCCGAAGCTGTGATTGATGAGGATTGCTGTGCCGCGCCGAGCGCAAAATTTCCCGCAGCTCCCACCACAAATAAAAAGAGGAGGCTCGCGACCACGAGCCTCCTCCCGATGGATCCAGTTTCTTTTCGCAACATCATCGGACCTCCTTCGTGCCTAGCCTGGTGCTAAGAGATTTTCTACCGTTCAGGCGCGGCCGGCTTCAGCGTCGAAGGCGGCGGCGACGACGGGGCCTTCGTCCCCTGACCTGGCGTCGCTGGAGCGGGAGCAGGAGCCGGCGTGCCCGACGGCGCGGGTGCCGAGCTATCGCCCGGCAGCATCTGCTTCAATTGCGGATACTCGTCCAGCATGCTGCGCAGAGCGGCGAGCGCCGCAGTAGTTTCAATCTGCTGGCCGGCGACGCGCATCTGCTGGTCCACATCCGGCATTTCCTTCACAATGCGCTGGCCGACGGGCGATTCGTAGAACTTGGTCAACACTTGAATGTCGTCTAGAGAAAAGTGCTTGGCGTATATGCCTACAATCGCGTCATTAACAGCGGTGGGCGGAAGGCCAGCTGTGAATTTCTGCGAGAACGTGTCCATGAATTTCGGCAATTGGTCCGCCGGAATCGCGCGGCCCGCGCCGTTGTGCACCTGAGTGGTTATGTAGTTCGCGATGTTTTCACCCATTTTCGAGCTTTCGGTAATGTCCATCAAATGCCGGATAGCAGCGTCTTTTGCGGGATCTATTTTTTCGGCCGGCGCGGGCGGAGTTTGCGCCGCTGGTGTCTGCGCGGCCGGCTTCGCGGGAGCCGCCTGTCCCGGTGTAGCGTGCGGCGTCGCTGTTGGTGGTGTGCTGGACGCGGGTGCTTGCGCCAGCGCCGGTCCCGCCGCACATAACAGGCCGGCGATCACGGCTGTCAGTAGCTTCATGGAATTCTCCTGTTGTTCGCTGCAGGCTCCTCTATCGGTTCTGGCCTGACATGCGAATCTAAGAATCGTATCGAACGTGGGCGGCAGATGCAATTCGGCAGGGCGATTCGCGGATGGCGCAGCACAGCGGTGGCAGCGCCGCCGCCGGCTGTGATAACTTTTCAAGCGTGAATAATCTCTTGCCCAGCACTGGCTGGAAAAATGCGGCGCAAGCCGGCGCTCGTGGCATCACGCGATGCATCGTGGGCGGCAACGTCGCCAGGGTCTCGCGCCGATGACTTCCGTGGGCATTTCTTCCTCAGGCGCGAGGCCGGATTTCGCGGCGGCGCGCAACGATATGGTGGCGCGGCAGATTCGCTCCCGCGGCATCATTTCTGCGCGCGTGCTGGACGCGATGGCCGCGGTCCCGCGTCACGAATTCGTTCCGCTTGCGGCACAATCTTCAGCCTATGCAGATGAGGCGCTGCCCATCGGCGGCGGGCAGACAATTTCGCAGCCGTTCATCGTCGCGGCGGCGGCCAACGCTCTGCAACTCAGCGGTGGCGAGCGCGTGCTGGAAATTGGCGGCGGCTGTGGATATCAAGCGGCGGTGCTATCTCTGCTGGCGCGAGGTGTAGTCGTGGTGGAATTGCGGCCGTCACTTGCCGGCGCATCTCGCGAGCGCTTGGCGCGCCTGGGTTACGCCAATGTGCGCATCGAAGAAGGCGATGGCTCGCTCGGCTGGCCCGCAGTCGCTCCATATGACGCCATTCTTGTGTCAGCCGCGGCGCCGGCAATTCCTCCTCCGCTCGTCGAACAGCTCGCCGAAGGCGGCCGCCTGGTAATTCCCGTGGGCGATTCCGAGCGCCAAAGTATGTTGCGAATCGTAAAGCGCGCGGGCGGGCTGGCGCAGGAATCATTGCTGACTTGCCGCTTCGTGCCACTACTGGGCCGCCACGGCTGGCCGGATCGCCTTCCGAATGCAGTCCAGGGATCCGCGGCGCGATGAACGCCCCTGTCCCCGCGCTTGAACTTTCCATCATCATTCCCGCTTACAACGAAGAGGGTCGGCTGACGCGCACACTGTCGCGCATTCGCGAATATTTTGCCGGCCGCAGCGTGCCGCCGGGAATCGCGCCGGAACTCAGCTTGAACCAACTGGAAATTCTGGTCGTGGATGACGGATCGAAGGACGGCACCGCGCGTATTGCCGAAGAATGGTCGCGGGAGATGCCTTGCGTGCGGCTCGTTTCGAACCAAGAAAATCGCGGAAAAGGCTATAGCGTGCGGCACGGCATGCTGGAAGCGCGCGGCCGGCTCGCGCTCTTCACCGACGCGGACCTGTCTTCGCCGATCGAGGAAATCGAAAAGCTGCTGGCGGCGCTCGCTGCCGGAAACGACATCGCGATCGGCTCGCGCGCGCTGGACCGCTCGCTGATCTCGATTCACCAAGCGCGCCACCGCGAGCTTGCCGGCATGGTCTTCAACAAATTGATGCGACTGATTACCGGCCTGCCATTTCACGATACCCAGTGCGGATTCAAAATTTTCCGCCGCGAGCCTTCGCGCATTATTTTCGAACAGCAGCGTATCGAACGCTTCGGCTTCGATCCGGAAATTCTGTTTCTCGCCAAGCGCCACGGCTTGTGCATCGCGGAAGTGCCCGTGCGGTGGGCGCATGATCCGGCCACGAAAGTTCTCGTGCTGCGCGATAGCGTGATGATGTTCTGCGATCTGCTGCTGATCCGCTGGAACTGGCTGCTGGGCCGCTACCCCAAAAAACCAGCCCGCGGTAGAAAGTTCGCGCCTATGCGTCGCTGAACGACTGCCCGCGCGGCTGGTCTTTCGCCAGTGGCGGCGGAGCGCTCGGCTCGCTGAAATCCTTGGTCCAATGCCAATTGCGAATTTCCGGCATGTCCTCGAAATGTTCGCGGATGTACGCGTGGTGTTCGTACAATTTCCGGTTGAACATATCAATCGCGTCGGAGGCCTGCGAGCGCAGCCGCGGCACGTGCTTGAGCGCATCAATGGCCAGGTGGTACCGGCTCATCTTATTCAGTACCACCATATCGAACGGAGTGGTGGTGGTCCCTCGATCGTTGAAGCCGCGCACGTGGAAACGCCCTTCGTTGGCGCGGCCGTGCACCATGCTGTGAATGATCCAGCGATAGCCGTGGAACGCGAAGACCACGTCCACGTCGCGGGTGAAGAGCGCCTCGAATGAAATATTGTCCATGCCGTGCGGATGGTCGTCGGGACTCATCAGCGCGTTGAGGTCCACCACGTTCACGACGCGCACTTTGATTCCCGGCACGTGTTTCTGCAGCAACCAGGAAGTGGCGCACGCTTCGATGGTGGGCACATCGCCGGCGCAGGCCAGGACGATGTCCGGCTGCGTGCCGCGGTCGTTCGTTGCGAAATTCCAGATAGACGCGCCTTGCGAGCAATGCGCCAGCGCTTCGTCGAACGTGAGCCATTGCAGTTGGGGCTGCTTGCCGCAGGTGACGACGTTGACGTAATTGCGGCTGCGCAGGCAGTGGTCGACAACGTTGAGCAGGCAATTGGCGTCGGGTGGATAATAAACGCGCGCGACTTCGCTGCGGCGTTGCAGCGCGTTGTCCACGAAGCCGGGAGCTTGATGACTGAAGCCGTTGTGATCGTTGCGCCAGCAGTGGCCCGTGATAAAAACATTTAGAGATGCGAGGGGGCGGCGCCACGGAAAATCGATGCACTGCTCCAGCCATTTCGCGTGCTGCGTGACCATCGAATCCACTACTTGCGCGAAAGCTTCGTAGGAAGACCACATTCCGTGCCGTCCAGTGAGCAGGTAGCCTTCCAGCCAGCCTTCGCAGAGATGTTCGCTAAGGACTTCCATCACGCGTCCGTCGGCAGCGAGGTGGTCGTCAATTGAAACTGTTTGCTCCATGGTGCAGCGATTGGTTGCTTCGAATACGGAGTTGAGGCGGTTTGAGTTGGTCTCGTCGGGGCAGAACAGCCGGAAGTTCGCGGGATTTTGTTTGATGATGTCGCGCAGATATTCGCCGAGTTTGCGCGGAGCTTCCGCCACCACTGCACCGGGGCCCGGCACTTCCAGCGCGTAGTGCGCAAAATCGGGCAAATCGAGCGCTTTCAGCACGCGGCCGCCGTTGACGTGCGGACTTGCCCCCATGCGTTTGTTTCCGTCGGGAGCGAGGGCTGCGAGTTCTGCGATCAGGCGGCCGTTCTCGTCGAATAATTTTTCCGGCTGATATTTGCGCATCCATTCTTCCAGCAGTTTTAAGTGCGCGGGTTCTTCACAGACGTTCGAGAGCGGCACCTGGTGCGCGCGGAAGGTGCCTTCGACGGGCACGCCGTCCACATCTTTCGGGCACGTCCAGCCTTTAGGCGTGCGCAGGATGATCATCGGCCACGGCTTAAGGGTGGGTTTCCCGCTGGCGGCCGCGTCCTTCGTGCGCGCCTGTTTCTGGATCTCGCGAATCTCCGCGTAACAACGATCCAGCGCCTCGGCTAGTTGTTGATGCACGATTGCCGGGTCGTCGCCTTCCACGAAATACGGCGCGTAGCCGCATCCGCGATAGAAGGCTGAAAGTTCGTCGTCGGACCAGCGCGCCGATACCGTAGGCCCGGAAATTTTGTAGCCGTTCATATGCAGGATCGGAAGCACCGCACCGTCGCGCGCCGGATTCAGAAATTTCACGCTCTTCCAGCTTCCCTCCAGCGGACAAGTTTCCGCTTCGCCGTCGCCGACCACACACGCGACAATCAGATTTGGATTGTCGAACGCGGCGCCGAACGCGTGCATCAGCGAATAGCCCAGCTCGCCGCCTTCGTGCATGGAATTCGGCGTGTGCGGGCCGCAGTGGCTGGGAATTCCGCCTGGCGTGGAGAAGGAACGGAACAGCAGGCGCATGCCGGCCGCATCCTGCGTTATTTCCGGATGGACGTCCGTGTACGTGCCCTCCAGATACGCGCAGGCGTTCAGAGTGGGGCCGCCGTGGCCGGGGCCGGAGATATAGATGATGTCGGCGTCGGTCTCGCGGATCAGGCGATTCAAGTGCACGTAGATGAAATTTTGTCCGGCGGAAGTGCCCCAGTGCCCCAGCAGGCGCGGCTTGATGTGCGCTTTGCTGAGCGGCTCGCGCAGCAGCGGATTGTCGAGCAGGTAGATTTGCCCGACGCACAGATAATTTGCGGCGCACCAGTAGCGCTGCATTTTGTCGAGCAAGTCGGCGGAGAGCGGGCCTGCTGTGATGGACGCTTGTTTCTCTGCGGGCTGCTGCTGGGTAGGCGGCGGGGCTGCGATTGCGGTGGACAACTTTGCATCAAATGTAAACATGACATCCTCAGTGCGTTCCCCGCGTTTTTTCGCCGAGAACGGTTATGACGTGTTGCACGATCATCAAATCTTCGTTGGTTTGTATGACGCGCACGTTAACGCGGCTGTCGCTCGCGGAAATTACCGGCGCGTTAGCTGCGTTCCGCGCGGCATCGAGATGGATGCCCAGGAAATCCAGGCCGCTACAGATGCGCTCGCGAATGGCGGCTGCGCGCTCTCCGATTCCTCCGGTGAAGACCAGCGCGTCGAGGCCGCCCAGCACCGCCGCGTAGGCTCCGATATATTTTTTCGCGCGATAACAAAATAGATCGATCGCCTCGGCTGCGTGCGGCTCGCGCGCGGCCTTTTCCATCAGCTCTCGCATGTCGCCCGTGCTGCCGGAAACTCCCAGCAGGCCCGATCGCTTGTTCAGCAGCGTGCCGGCATCTTTCGCGGACATTTTTTTCTCCGCGAGCAAATACAGCAGCAGGCCGGGATCCACGTCGCCCGACCGCGCGCTCATCACCAATCCCTCCAGCGGCGTGAATCCCATCGAGGTATCCACGCTCTTGCCGTCTTGCAGCGCCACCATGCTCGCGCCGCTGCCCAGGTGCGCGACGATCACGCGGCCGGCGGCCAGTTTCGCGTCGAGCTTGCGCAGCTCGCCCACGATGTATTCGAAGGAAAGGCCGTGGAAGCCGTAGCGCCGGATGCCTCCGTCGTAAAATCGCCGCGGCAGCGCATACATTTTCGCAACGGTGGGCAGCGGGCTGTGGAATGCCGTGTCGAAACACGCCACCTGCGCGAGCTTCGGGAATTGCTTCGCGACAAACCTTATCCCTTTGATCGCAGCGGGGAGGTGATCCGGATCGAGCGGCACAAGTTTTTCGAGCGCCCTTAGAAATTTCGGCGTGATTCGCTGCGGCTCGGTGTAACGCGCTCCACCGTGAACCAGGCGGTGGCCTGCGGCTTTCAGTCCGGAAAGATATTCGTGCTTATCCAGCCACGCGAACACTGCTTGCAGCGCCGCATTTGAGTCAGTGCTTTTTACTGATGAATCCAGCAGCGTGGCCCCGTTGGCATCGGAAATTTTCAGGCGCGCGTTAGCGCCACCGCTGTAAGCTACCGAGATCGCCAGCACGACTTCGTTGCGCGCGCCCGCTTCGTAAAGCGTGGACTTCAGGGTCGCCGACCCTCTGTTCATCGTTAATATTCGTTGCCGCTGTGAAGCCATATCCAGTCCATCTTACCGAAACCCGCAACCGTTCGCACCGCGCATGCTCTCTCTCATTTTGCGGCGGGTGCGGCAGGCGGTTGCGATTCATCCAACAGTTCTTTCAAGTATTGCTGCCACAGGGCGGCCCAGGTGTGCGTGCCGTGGCCGTGGGTCTGCTCGGAAAGCGGCAACAGGACATATGTTCCGTTTTTCACTTTTTTGATTTCGCGCTCGGCGATGCCCAGCTCCGGCGGATTGATGAAATCGTCGGCGGAGTTCACGAACATCACCGCGATTGAAATTTTCTCGAGGCCCGCGGAAGGGTCGTAATTCCGCGAGGCATTCACCGCGTAAAGCAGATCGTTCGCGTCCAGAGTTTCCGTTTCGCGCTTCATCACGTCCTGCAGCCAGCGGTCGGCAGCGTCGCGCGTGGGCAAGCTGTTCTGCATGGGGAGTGGCGCGCTGCCCGCGATCACCAGCATGTCCGCCGCGATTTGCAGGCCGGCGCGCGGCTCGGTGGTGTAGTCGCCATTGTGCCAGTCGGGATCCTCGCGAATCCCAGACATCAACATGTTGCGCCACAGGCGATTGCGCCCGGCAATCTGCACGGGCAGGCACGCCAGCGGCATCAGTGCGTCCATAAAATCCGGATACGTTTCGCCCCAAATCCAGGAATGCATGCAGCCCATGGACGTGCCCATGATCAGGCGAAGATGATTCACGCCGAGGCCCTGTTCGATGAGCAGATGCTGCGCGGCAACCATGTCGTCGTATTCGTACTGCGGAAAATGCGCGTGCATGCCGTCGCTGGGCTTGCTGGATTTTCCGTGGCCGATGCCGTCCGGCAGGATGATGTAGTAGCGGGTGATGTCGAGCAGTTGTCCCGGGCCGTAGAGCACGCCGGCAAATTGCGGAACGAGAAAATTTCCGCCCCATCCGCCGGTGCCGTGGAGGATGAGCACGGCGTTGGTGACGCGGCCGTTGGCGTCGCGCGTGGGAGTGCCAAGAGTGCGGTAATGCAGATGCAATTCGGGGAGGGTCTCGCCGGATTTGAAGTGAAAGTCGTGCGCGATGAAATCGCCTTCGACGGGCTTGTAAGTTTGCGCTGCGGCCGCATTGGCTGGCGCGGGCTGCGCGACGGGCGGCGGTGCTTGCTGCGCACGCG
>Ga0209221_1000021_pt1 | contig 94722 bp, 72 predicted proteins | sample BlaSpr_A8_Ref_O2_FD_187989 | JGI IMG/M metagenome (GOLD analysis project Ga0209221, IMG submission 187989) | Forest soil microbial communities from Thunder Bay, Ontario, Canada - Black Spruce, Ontario site 2_A8_Ref_O2 (SPAdes) (version 2) | ecosystem: Environmental > Terrestrial > Soil > Boreal...
AGTCGCTGGACATTTTAAGGGAAGAAGCGAAACGACTGAAACACATCGTGGAGGATTTGTTTACCCTGGCGAGGGCGGATGCAGGCCAATACCGGTTGACACTTAGCGATTTCTACCTCGACGAGTTGGCGTCTGAATGCTGCAGAAACGTTAGAACGCTGGCTTCCGCAAAACAAATTGCGATCGGTTACGGAACAGAAGGTGAATTGCCGATTCGCGCCGATGAAACTTTAATACGGCGAATGCTGCTGAATCTGTTGGATAACGCCATCAAGTACACACCTAGGGGCGGCAAAGTGCGCATCCGGTGCGAAGAACGAGGTGGGCAATATCTCTTAAGCGTCGAGGATTCAGGCGCGGGTATTCCCGAAGATCTTCAGCCGCGAATTTTTGAACGCTTTTTTCGCGCCGATAAAGCACGCTCCCATGCCGAAAGCGATAGCGGCGGGGCGGGGCTGGGCTTGGCGATTACGGCGTGGATTGCCGAGGTTCATGGAGGGAAAATCATATTGCCGCACTCCGGCCCGCAGGGCAGCGTTTTTACTGTTTTTCTGCCAAAAACTGCTGCATAGCCTCGTCGATTATCAACCCTGATCTATTAGTCCTGTATTTATCTCCCACTGGCTAGCGTGTGATTATCAGCGGTTCACAGGTATGTTGCCGCTTGAAAGATCATGCGCTCGTTTGAACTTTGTATGCACAGTTTTTATGGATGTTTGCTGGCGACGTTGCTGGCGACAGCATCGCTCACCGCCCAGCAAGCTGCTTCGCCGCCGAGCGCTCCCATGTTAAAGCTGACTCTGCAAGATGCCCTGGACCGGGCTAGGCGCAACAGTGTGGCTTATCAGGCTGTTGCCACCGAGGCCGGAATTGCGCATGAAGACAAGAAACAAGCAATGACGGCACTGTTGCCGAGCGTCAACTACAACAATTCCGCGATCTATACGCAGGGCACAGGCATAAGTAGCTCGATCATCTTTATCGCCAACAATGCCGTGCACGAATACGTAAGCCAGGCGGATATTCATGAAGCTCTTGATGTGGCCGGCATTGCGGAGGCACGGCGTACGGCGGCCTCGGCAGCGGCGGCCCGAGCCCGCGCTGAGGTTGCCGCGCGCGGCCTGGTGGTGACTGTGGCACAGAACTATTTTGCCGCGGTCGCAGCCAGGAGCAAGTTGGAGACGGCTCAGAAAGCGGCCGACGAAGGCGATCATTTTTTTAGGCTCACCCAGGATCTGGAACACGGCGGCGAAGTCGCGCATTCTGACGTCATCAAAGCGGAACTTCAGGCAAACGACCGCAGGCGGCAATTGAAAGAATCGGAACTGGCCTTTTTGAACGCGCGGCTGGATCTGGCAGTTCTTATATTCCAGGATTTCAACGACAACTTCCAACTCGTCGAAGATTTGCATGCGAGTGTGCCTTTGCCCGCGCTACCGGAATTTCAAACGCGTGCAGCTCAGAAGAATCCTGAGATACGAGCTGCGCTCGAATCTGCAAAGGCGGCCGGTCAGGATGTGTTCGCGGCTCGTGCCGCATATTTGCCGTCGCTGAGTGTTGATTATTTTTATGGAATTGACGCTACCCACTTTGCCACCAAAACCGACGGCATCTCGAACCTTGGATCTTCCGTGATTGCGACGGTCAACATTCCCGTCTGGAATTGGGGAGCGACGCAAAGCAAGGTCAAACAAGCTGAGTTGCAGCGCGACCAGACGAAGCGCGAACTGTCCCTGGCACAAAGAAAATTGCTGGCCGAGATGCAGTCGCTTTACGCCGAAGCCGCGACGGCATCGGAGGAATTGCTCAATCTGCAACGCTCGGAAGAATTGGGCGCCGAGAGCCTGCGCCTTACAACATTGCGCTACAAGAATGGGGAATCGACGGTGCTGGAAGTGGTGGATGCGCAGAACGCTGCAACGCAGGCCGAGGTCGCCTATCAGGACGGCGCGGTTCGCTATCGGGTCGCACTGGCGAATTTGCAGACGCTGACAGGAGATCTGACGACACCATGAAGAATCATGTGCGAAATGGTACGGCTACACTTCTCGCCATTTTGTTGGCTGGCGTTGCTTGTAGCTCGTCCGAAAAGGAAAAAGAGCCGGTGGTGAGTGTGGAGGTTTCGCCGGCGGAAACAACATCGATCGCGCAGACGGTCACCGCGGATGCGGTGCTCTTCCCCCTGAGACAGGCTACTGTCGCTCCGAAGATCACTTCGACCATTGTGGATTTCAAAATTGAGCGCGGCAGCCGCGTAAAAAAAGGCGACCTGCTGGCGATTCTTGAGAGTAAAGATTTGGCGGCACAAGCCGAGGCCAGCAAAGGTGATTTTGATCAGGCGAACGCCACCTACATGATCACCCTGAATTCAGGATTGCCGCAGCAACTGCAAAAGGCGGAACTAGATGCGGCTGCGGGTAAATCCGCATTCGACGCTGCCCAGGCTGTGTACAACAGCCGAAAGGATTTATTCCAACAGGGCGCCATTCCACGACGCGATCTCGACACCGCGGAAGTTGCGCTGGCTCAGGCCAAGAGCCAAAACGAGCAAGCACAAAAACAGCTCGCCGATTTGCGTCGACTGGGTCAGGACCAGTTAACCAAGGCGGCGCAAGGCAGCAAGGAATCGGCCGAAGGACATTATCGCGCTGCCGCCGCGGAACTGAGTTATTCAGAAATCCGCAGCCCCATCGATGGCATTATCACCGATCGGCCCATGTACGTGGGCGACCTCGCGACCGCGAACCAGCCGATTTTGACGATCATGGATACGTCAAGCTTGATTGCTAAGGCGCACATTCCGCAGTCGGAAGCGATCTTGCTCAGGGCTGGTGATTCGGCGGAATTGATGGTCGCGAATCTCGATGAGCCGGTGAAAGGCCGGGTTACCCTGGTGAGCCCGGCGCTCGATCCTGGCAGCACGACGATTGAAGTTTGGGTTGAGGCACGAAAGCCGAACCCGGCGCTCAAGCCGGGAATGACAGTCAGTCTGCAAATGACCGCGAAGACGGTAAAAGACGCTCTGGCAGTTCCGATTACGTCTGTGTTTAAAAATGCGGACGGCGCTTACTATGTGTTGCTGGCGGGCACGGATAACAAGGCGCATCAGAAAACCGTGCAGCTCGGGGTGACAAATTCCGAGCTCGCGCAAATTGCCGGCGGCATTAACGCAGGAGATCCCGTGATCACATCGGGAGGCTTCGGAATTCCTGATGGCACATCCATCCAGATGGCAAAAACCGCCGTGGGTGAAAAAGGCGACAAAGGCGATTCGGCAGACAAACCTGCCGATGAGCAAGAAAAAAAGACGCCGTCCACTCCGAACCCTAAGGATAAGGATTAAGCGCGCGTGGCCGGCCCATCGAAATCGCAGGCGCCGACTCCCTGGTTCGCACGGTTGTCCCGTCCGATTCTTTTTCTGACCATCAGCCTTGCATTGATTGGCGCGTATCTGGCGCTGTCAATTCCAGTCTCGGTCTTCCCCAATACAGATTTCCCGCGCGTGATCATCGGCGTCGACAACGGCGTCATGCCGATCGATCAGATGCTCGTGAACATCACTCGACCGCTGGAAGAGGCCGTGAACAGCGTTCCTGGGTTGCAGAAGGTGACGTCGGTCACGAGCCGCGGTTCCGCTGAGATCGACCTTTTCTTCGACTGGAAGTCGGACATGATTTTAACTTTGCAGCGGGTCGATGCCGTTGTGGCGCGGCTTCAGTCGGAGCTTCCTCCCACAGCGAAAGTGGACACGCACCGTCTGACGTTCGCCGTGTTTCCGATTATGGGTTACAGCCTCACTTCCGACAAGGTTTCGCAAAGCAGGCTCTGGGAAATTGCGACTTACGACTTGAAGCCGCGATTGAACCGGCTGGACGGGGTTGCGACCGTCGTTATTCAGGGCGGCCTCGTACCTGAATTTCAGGTCACTCCCGATCCGGCGCGCCTGGCGAATGCCGGAATTACGGTGCAGGACATTCTTGATGCGATTCGCCGGACGAACATGATCGATTCGCCGGGATTGATCGAACATGAGCATCAATTAGTGCTTGCCTTGATCAGCGGCCAGGTTCGCACGGTCGATCAAATTGGCCAGATCGTGGTAAAGAGTTCCGCGAATGTGCCGATTCGTCTGAGCGACATCGGGACCATCGCGCCATCGACTGCGCCCGTGTATACCATTGTCACGGCAAACGGGAAACCCGCGGTTCTTATTAATATCAACCGCCAGCCGGAGAGCAACACGCTGCAGGTGGCCAATCAAGTTCACTCGCTGGTTCAGGAACTTAAGCCAACGCTTCCGCCGGGAGTGCATCTGGAGCCGTTCTACGATCAGTCGACCATTGTTCATGACTCGATCGCCAGCGTCAGAGATGCGGTTTTGCTGGGCATCGTACTGTCGTCCATCATTTTGGTTCTGTTCCTGCGCGATTGGGGAACTTCGTTCGTTGCCGGATTGGTGATCCCAGTCACGCTGTTCATTACTTTCATAGTTTTGAAAGCGACGGGGCAGAGCTTCAACCTGATGACGCTCGGTGGCCTTGCCGCAGCGGTGGGATTGGTGATCGACGACGCGATTGTCGTCCTGGAAAACATAATCCTGCATCGCGATGCGGGCCAAAACCGTTTTCTGGCGATTCAGAGTGCGCTGCGCGAACTGGCTGTGCCCTTGATTGGTTCGACCATAACTCCCATCGTGGTTTTCTTGCCGCTCATCAGCATTACCGGCGTCACGGGAAGTTTTTTTCGTGCGCTCGCCGTGACGATGACCGTTTCACTTTTTACTTCACTGATTCTTGCGCTGTCGTGGACTCCAACGCTGAGCCTGTTGGTGGTTCGACGAAAAGAGTCCGTACGCGCTGAAATTCCGGAAAGCAATGGTGCCGATGCTGGCGCATTACTTGCCGTCGAAGAAGCGCACTTATCTGGGTATTTTGGAAAGATAGTCGCCCTCTATGGCCGAGTGATGCAGAATGTGCTCGAACGTCCGTGGACACTGGTGGTTGGCTCGCTCGTAATTGTTGCGCTTGCCGTTCTTAGCTACGGACTGCTGGATACGGAACTGCTCCCGGGAATGGACGAAGGCGGCTTCATTCTCGACTACTTCACTCCGCCGGGTAGTTCGCTCGCGGAATCCAACCGCATCTTGAACCACATCGAAGAGATTCTGCATGCCACTCCGGAGGTCGAAACCACTTCGCGCCGCACTGGTTTGCAACTCGGCCTGGCCGCGGTTACGGAGGCGAATAACGGCGACTTTACGGTGAAACTCAAGAGCAAACGCGATCGCGATGTTGAGGAAGTGATCGAGGACGTGCGCGGCAGAATTGAAGAAGAGGAGCCGGCGGCGAAGGTGGAGTTCGTTCAACTACTACAAGACATGATTGGTGACCTGACCAGCCAGCCGGAACCTGTCGTAATCAAGCTCTTCGGGCGGGACGGAAACTTTCTGAACGCCACCGCTACTCGCGTCGCCGATGCCATCGGCAAAATACCGGGAGTCGTGGATGTGCTCGATGGGGTGGAGAATACGGTCAGCAGCCCCACCGTTACCTACCAGATTAATTCGACGGTGGCTGCACGCGCGGGTTTTTCGGCCGAAGAAATTGCCACGCAGGCTTCGGCGGTACTGGAAGGCGAACCCGCGGCCACTCCAGTCGTGCTCAACGACCGCGCTTACACGATTCGGGTTCGATTTCCCGACCGGAACCGCTCCTCGCTCGAGCAGATGAACAATACGTTGCTTACCAGCGCTACCGGGCATACAGCAACGCTGGGCTCGCTGGCGACGCTTGTCAACGACCCCGGAGAAACGGAAATCCGGCGGGAGAACCTGCAACGACTGGTAGAAGTCACCGGCCGATTTGAAGGTATGGGGCTTCGAAAAGGAATGAACGCCGTGCAGAAAGCGGTGAACGATCTCCATCTCCCTAGCTTGGTTCGCGTGGAGTACGGCGGCCAATATGAGGAACAGCAGAAATCATTCAAGGATTTATTGTCTGTCCTTCTGCTTGCGCTGCTTCTTTTGTTTATTGTCCTACTTTTCGAGTTCCGCACGTTCTCGGCGCCATCGTCAATTTTGGCGTCCGCGCTGTTGTCCACCTCCGGCGGATTTCTTGCCTTGCTGATAACGAGGAATACATTCAATGTGGCCTCGTTCATGGGAATGATCATGGTGATCGGCATCGTCGCCAAGAACGGCATTTTGTTACTGGACGCAGAACATCGCTTCCGCGATCTAGGTTTGTCCTCCGAAGAGGCCATGATGCAAGCGGGACGGCGCCGGCTGCGACCGATTGCGATGACGGCGCTGGCAACCATTGCCGGGATGCTCCCATTGGCGTTTGCCATTGGCTCAGGGTCGCAGATGCTTCAGCCGCTTGCGATCACTGTGATTGGCGGCCTTTTAAGCTCAATGGTGTTGTCACTGATTTTCACGCCGGCGATTCACTACTACTTGCAAAGGCCGCCGTCTCTTGAGCGTACACCGAGACAGCTGGACGCACACAATAGCGGCTAGAGAGGGTTGCCGCTTAAGCAAGGTTTTGCCGCAATGTTTGTCGATCTAATTCGTGATCCAGACGGGCGATGACGAGAGTTGCGACTCCGTTTCCGATCATGTTCACCACCGCCCGAAACATGCTCATAAAGCGGTCGATGCCCAGGATCAGCGCCATCCCGGCCACGGGAATAGCGGGGATCACCGACAAAGTGGCAACGAGAGCGATGAACGAAGCGCCTTGTACTCCGCTCGCTCCCTTAGAAGTAAGAACTGCCACAGCGAGAATTGTGATTTGCTGAGTCAGGGTCAGATGGGTGTTTGTCGCTTGTGCGACAAACAGGGCAGCCAATGTCATATAGAGGCTGGTTCCATCGGTGTTGAAGGTAAATCCGGTAGGCACCACGAGCCCCACGAGAGACTTGGAGCAGCCGAGTTTTTCCAGCTTGGCCATCAAGGTGGGAATGGCGATCTCCGACGAGCTGACGGCTAAAACAAGAAGGATTTCTTCCTTGATGTAAACCAGGAAGCGAATGATGCTAAATCCAGCGATCCATGCGACCGCGCCGAGCACGATTATGACAAAAAGAATTGAGGTTAGCCAAAAAGTTCCGATCAGCGTGGCCAGCGGGCCGAGAGAAGCTAGTCCAAACTTGCCCACGGTATATGCCATCGCACCGAAAGCGCCGATGGGCGCGAATTTCATCAGGATTCGAGTCACCTCAAATACCACATGGGTGAGCGATTCAATCATATCGACCAGAGGTTTCGCGCGCGTCCCTGCACTGAAGAGCGCGAAACCAAACAATATGGACACGAAGACCACTTGCAGAATATCTCCCTTGGCGAAAGCGTCGGTCACGGTGGTAGGGATGATATGCATTAGAAAATCGGTGACATTTTGCGCTTTGGCCTGTCCCGCATAGTCGGCCACCGCTTTGGCATCAAGGGTCGCGACGTTCACGTTAAAGCCACTTCCCGGGTGCACAAGGTTACCGACAACAATTCCAATCAAGAGGGCGAGCGTGGATAGCACTTCGAAATAGAGGAGCGCCATGCCACCAACCCGGCCAACTTTTTTCAAGTTCTCCATGCGGGCGATGCCAGTGGTCACGGTGCAGAAGACGATCAGCGTGATGATCGACGTGATCAGGCGGATGAAGGCATCGCCCAGCGGCTTCATGGAAACTGCACGCGGAGGATCCAGATAGCCGAGAATGACAGCCAGAGCGATCGCAATAAAAACTTGCACCCAGAGCACGCGGTACCACGGCGGTTTGCCGGTGGCGCGGGCCGGTGCGGTAGCGCCCGCGGGCGCTTGCGGAGAGATAGACATCAGAGGTCCCTCTTATTTCCCTTGAAGTTTCAATTGCCTGCTTTTGCCGGTTCGGTTTCCAGCGTTTTTACCAGCCAGGGAATAATGACTTCTTTGAAAATGCGGGGATCGGGCCACACGCCGACCTGCCTGCCAAGATGGCCTCCCAGGGGATTAACCCAGGCGGTCTTCGGCACGTCGCCGCTGCTCATGAGCAGGTAAATATCGGAGATTGGAACTTGAGTATCCTTTACGCCAGCGAGGATGAGCATCGGCGCCATGTGCTTGCCGAGCAGTCCCTGTTTGACGAGCGACATTTTCGGAAGCACTTCAGCCATCTCATCCAACGTGTTGACGTTGTCGAAAATCGCCATCAGCGCGGGAACTTGATCGAATAAATATTCGCGATTGCCCAGCAAGGAATTCATCAGAAAATCTTTTTGGAAGAAGGTGTCTATGGGTGGCGACTGTGCGCTCGCGCCGCGCAAACGCGCCGATTCAACAATGGCCATCTTCGCCGCCCAATATGCGCCCCAGCTCACGCCGTGCATGGCGACCCGATTTTTATCGATCTCGGGACGGGTGGCGACGTAGTCCAGCACCCGCGAGAGCATGCGGTCCGCATTTTCACTGACCTTGATCGGGTTCTGGCCGGTGCCGGGTCCGTCGACTGCGAGATACCCGATGCCGAAAGACAGAATGGGGCTGAAGCTCTCAGCTAAGTCTTCTTTGCGGCTGTCTAATCCGTTCACCGCCAGGACTAGAGGTACTGGCCCATTTGCGTTCTTCGGCAGGCGCAGGTATCCGATAATCTCTTTCCCTTCGAAGGGAATTCTCACGACTTCCATCGGCGGATCCCAAAAACGGGCGTGCGCCTGAAAAGCTGCCAGCGCTTTTTCGTACGAACGCTGTTTGCCGGGTGAAGCCGGAATCGGCCAGCGTCCGAAGGAATACAAGCGCCATGCGCGGATGTAATCGGCATTCGCCTTTGCCGGTTCGGTTTTCTCCAGCGCTTGCGCTTCTTTCATATAGCGATCTCCCACTCCCATGAAAGCGGCAGCCCACTCGTCTTTATCTTTGGTGTGAATCGACTGCATCGCTTCTCTTATGTCAGCGGGATCGAGGCCAATCAGCGGATACTGGCCTACTTCGGCACGGCGCACCGCTTCAGTTTTGATTTCTTTGATGTTTCGCTCGCGGCGTTCCGTAGGGTTGGAAGTTTCCTGGGCAAACGAAGTGAGCGGAAGAATTGCGAAAAGCGATAGCAGTGAGAAAATAATTATTGTTTTCATGATTGAGTCCCTAATCGTTTCGTTTCCGTTGAAGAAAATTGGTTATGAAAGAAGCCGGGACGAAACGAACCCGAGCCCAACGTCTTTTCAAATTTCGCCAATCTAGAAAATGAACTTCGCGCCAAGTTGAATCGAGCGCGGACCTCCCGACCCAACCGCGGGATTGGCGGCCGCGATGTCCGGCGTGGCGCACCCGCAACCGAAAGGCCGCACCGAAGGATCGTTCAACCCGAATCCGTTTTGCCCGCCATACGGGTTAGCAAAATTCGGGTGATTGAAAATGTTGAAAAACTCGGCGCGGAACTGCAGGCGCATGGTTTCTCCGAAGTGAAAGTTTTTAGCTAACGAAAAGTCGAGGTTTTTGAAGCCCGTATCCTGAAACATGTTTCTACTCATATTTCCGAACTGACCGAGCGGTGGCGGAAGCATGACCGAGTTACCGTTGGCATAGCAGCCGAACAGATTCAGTGACGCGTTCGAGGGACCGATGGGTCCTCCGTCTACGGCTTGTGCCTGCGCCTCACATGCAGCATTGCTATCGCCGGAAAAATATGGAATGCCCACGCCTTTTTGAGATTTGAAGTCGGAGGTTTTTCCGTAGAAGCTCCAGCGAATCGGCGTGTTGGCCGGAGGGCTTACGGGCAACGGCCCAACTCCGGCAGCGTCGGTTCCTTCATCCATCGGCCCCCAGAACTGCGGGCTTTCGAGGGTCGTGATCGAATTAATTTCCCAGCCTTCTAACATTTGGCCGTAACCGCCTCGGCTGGGAATGTCATAGGTGAGGGAGAGCGTCAGACGATGGCGAATATCGAAATCGCTGTTGGCATACTCCGCACCTGGGTTGTGAGCATTTTGCGGCAGGCCGGAGCCATAACCGAAATCCCAATTCGCGCCGACGTCATCCAGCGCGTGAGCATACGTGTAACCTGCCACCATGCTGAGCCCGTGGTAATTGCGGCCATTCAGAGTAATCTGTAACCCGTCGTAATTTGAGCGATAGACGTTTCCCATCTGGAAAATATTGGCGAGATAGGGGAACTTTGAGTTGAAGGGTTCGGCCGTGGTTTCGTTGCCACTGTCGACGGAGCAGTTGTTGTATGCAGGGGCGCTGGCGAGACAAGCGGCGAGCGTGCCAGCGCCAACGCCAGCGGGTGTCCATCCCGATCCCACGGGTGGCTGGTTGATATCGCGAATACCCGTCAGATTGGCTCCGTGATTTCCCACATAGGCGGCCTCAAGAGACAACTTCGCAGTCAGCGCGTGCTGCAAGCTCAAAGTCCAGTTCCAGACATAGGGAGTGGTGAGATTACGATTCACGGTCATGATGGGGCACGGACTGTTGAAGCAATTGACTGTGTCACCGCCATACAGAGGAGTAGTTGGGCTGTCCCAGGGAATACCGTTTAGGAAATTTTTGACGGTTACGTTTCCGGTAGTGATGGTGCCGCCGGATGTGTTGCCTGCGGCGTCGATCACCGCTCCCGTCGGTACGCTGCCCGGACCGAAAGCATTATTAAACGCGACAAACGACTGCCAGTTCACGGTTTCGTAAATCAGGCCGCCGCCACCGCGCAGTACGGTGCGGTCATTGCCAAAAATATTCCAGGCGAAACCCGCGCGGGGACCAAAGTTTGAGTGATCCGGCTTGTAGAGACTGCTGATCTGGTGACCGACCTGCACCATACCGAGATTCGGATCAAAGTTCCCTAACAGATTGTTGGCCTCCTGCGGCACCGAGCTGTCCTCGTAGCGAATGCCGAAGTTTAGAGTCAGATTTTTGGTGGCGCGAAAATCGTCCTGGAGAAAACCGGAGTAGGCCCAGTTGTGCAGATGGAGTGTCGGATTTCCCACCTCGACCGACGATTTGAATGGCTGGCCTGCCAGAAAATCTTCCAGCGGCGTGGATCCAGCTCCGGCTCCGATTGCAACGCCGCCAAGGAATGTAATGCTGCCTCGAGAGTTACCGTACGCCGCGTTCGTCACTTTGTTGTAGTGGAGTTCGCCTCCGAATTTCAGGGCGTGCCGGCCGGCTGTGTAGGACACGTGATCGACGACCTGCGTGATCGAGTCGGGTCCCTGAAACTTCGGCCATTTGAAACCACCCAAGCCGGGAAAAAAATAACCGCCAAATCCAATGCGCGGGAGGCCACCGGTGAAAGGCCCGCTTACACCGGTATTCAGGCCATAGGCCGAAGCGGGCGTGTTGATATCACCGGGCAGCGTGGGCTGGTACAGACGGTTATAGCCCGCGCGCGCTTCGTTCACCCAGCGAGCACTGGGAGTGAAAACCCAGTTGCCGCCGACCACCTGCGCGCGTGTGTGAATATTGGAGAGCCATTTTTTTTGCAGTTCCGGGAAATCCTCGACGGTGCCGGAATTGTTGCCGTAGAAATACATGCCGCTGATAGAGTGGCGTTCGCTGAGATGGTGGTCGAGCTTCGCGATGACGTTATCCACATGAACGTTATTGTTAAATCCATTGGTGACGTTGATGCTTTGGGTGTTGTTGAGAGGAAACCCTGATCCGTTACAGACGACTGTATTGCCGGATAGGGCGCATCCCGCAATGTTCAGACTTGCAGCATCAATGGGCACACCCGCTGCTTTGAGATCGGTAACGGCATTGGGAATGCTGTCTGCGCAGTCGCCAGTTGCAACGATGACGCAGGTGCCGTTCGTCGGCATCGAAATCATCGACGGGCTGGTTACTCCTCCGAAGGAGTTGCCCACGTTATAGCGTTGGCCTTCGTAGGCGCCGAAAAAGAACGTTTTATCTTTGATGATTGCACCGCCCAAACTGCCGCCAAATTGTTCCAGGGTGCGGGTCAACTTTGGGTTCGGCGCGTCGTTGAAATAATTTCTTGCGTCGAGTGAGTCTCCGTCGCGGCCAAAGCCGAACCCGGTTCCGTGAAAGTTGTTCGTGCCCGATTTCAAACCCACGTTCACCACCGCCCCCGGCTTCCATCCATATTCGGCGGGCGGATTTTGCTGGATGTTGAATTCCTGAATGGCGTCGATGGGCAGGATCGTGGCGGAATCTCCGGCGATCCCCGCGCCGTTGATGATGGCTTGTCCGGAGTAAGGCTCGCTGTTGAACAGGCCCTCGACAAAGTAGGCGTTGTCTTCCGCGCGCAGGCCGTCGGCGCTGGTAGTGGAGAATCCTCCTCCCGGGTAGCGCATGACGCCGGGCCGCAGTTGCAGAAGGTTCTCGTAGTTGCGGCCGCTCAACGGCAGATCGTTGATTTCCGCATTAGTCAGCGTGCCGCCGAGCGTGGCTGAGACACTATTGACCAGAGGCACATCACCGGTGACAACAATTGTCTCCGAAACCTGCCCGGGCGGAAGGGTGATGTCGACCCGCAGATCTTCCGCGACGGCCACTACGATGTTCACCCGATCCACGCTCTTGAAGCCTTTTGCTTCGGCGTGAATTTTGTACACTCCGGGCTGCAACTCTGGAGCGACATATTCTCCGGAGGATTCGGTGGTTGTGCTGCGGCTAATATTGCGCTGGACATCGGTAATGGTGATCGTGGCCCCGCTCACGGCGGCGCCCGAAGGATCGCTCACGTTGCCTACGATCCGGCCGGTTGTGGTTTGGGAAAGCGCAGAGATAGAAGTCGCCCATATCAGGCAAACCGCGCCTAAAACTCGAATGCCATTCGACGGTGAACGCATTGCAGCCTCCGTGTTTTTTAGAAAGACGACTTCCAATCGATCTTCTGAACTTTTCCAAAAGCAGAATTAACTGCGACGATTTGCAGGTATAGTCTTGACATGGGCCACCAGTCAAGTAGTATTGTGGTCCAACCACAATACATTTCGTTTTTTCTTTAAAAAGCGACCTTGTGGACCCTGGCGTAATATCTCGACTTAGGAAATCGGACGGAAATTTGGCGATAGCGACTACAAATCCGGCCACCGGCGAACTGCTCAAGACATTTCAGCCTTTGACCGGGGATCAAATTGAACGGAAGTTGAAGCTGGCGGCCTCCGCTTTCCAGATTCATCGACGAACTTCCTTCGCCGAGCGTGCGAGCAAAATGTTGCGTGCGGCTGAGATTCTGGAAAAGGAAAAAGACGAGTGCGCGCATTTGATGACACTCGAGATGGGCAAGCCCTTAAAGGCGGCCGTGGCCGAAGCGCTGAAATGCGCCACCGGATGCCGCTACTATGCGGAAAATGCGGAGAAGTTCCTGGCGGATGAGATCGTGGAAACCGCCGCCCGGCGCAGCTTCATCCGCTATTTACCGATTGGTCCGGTTCTTGCCGTCATGCCTTGGAATTTTCCTTTTTGGCAGGTGTTCCGCTTTGTCGCGCCGGCTTTAATGGCGGGCAATGTCGGGTTGCTCAAGCATGCCTCCAACGTTCCGCAGTGCGCGCTGAAGATTGAAGACATCGTTCGCCGCGCGGGTTTTGCCGAAGGTATCTTTCAAACCTTGCTCATCGGCGCGGGCGAAGTGGATGGCATACTGAACGACAGCCGCGTGGTCGCCGCGACTTTGACCGGCAGCGAGATGGCCGGAATTCAGGTCGGTGTCGCCGCTGCCAAGCGCATCAAGAAGGTTGTGCTGGAACTGGGCGGAAGCGATCCTTTCATTGTGATGCCAAGCGCCGATCTGGAAGCTGCCGTGGCAACCGCAGTCGATGCGCGCGTCCAGAACAATGGTCAATCGTGCATTGCCGCCAAGCGTTTTATCGTGGCGGAAAAGATCGCCGACGACTTCGAGCGAAAATTTGTTAAACGCATGCAGGATTTGCGCGTGGGCGATCCTTTCGATGAAGCCACCCAGCTCGGCCCACTGGCCAATGCGGACGCAGTCACCTCTCTCGATTCCGATGTGAAAAAAACCGTAGCCGCCGGAGCGCGCGTGCTGACAGGCGGTCATCCGCTCGCTCGGTCCGGCAGCTTCTATGCACCGACCGTGCTGGCAGATATTCCAAAAAATTCTCCTGCGTATAACGAAGAATTCTTCGGTCCTGTAGCATCGATTTTCCGCGTAGAGGGCATAGATGAGGCCATCGCGATCGCCAACGACAGTCGCTTCGGCCTTGGAGCCAGCGCCTGGACGAACGATCCTGCTGAAATCGAAAGATTTATCAATGAGCTGGATGCGGGCATGGTTTTCGTCAACAAGATGGTGGCTTCCGATCCCCGCTTGCCTTTTGGGGGAGTCAAGTACTCGGGGCATGGCCGTGAGCTGGCCGAGTTCGGAATCCGCGAATTCATGAATATCAAAACGATTTATATACAGTAGCTTACCCAGCATGGTACATTGGTCAGACCAGTAGACCATAAGCGACGATGCAAGGTGGTGGGGGCAAATGACGCACGAAACAATAGATTCTCTGGCTGACAAACTTGCATATCGGACCGTTAAGACTTCTCGACTTTACGAGCAAATCGTACAGCAGGTGGAAGATTCGATACTTAAAGGTCAACTCAAGCCCGGCGACCAGCTGCCCGCCGAGCGCGACCTGGCGCAGCGCTTTGGCGTCAGCCGTACCGCCGTGCGTGAAGCGGTAAAGACATTACGCGAAAAAGGCCTCGTGGAAGCCTACTCCGGACGCGGCACCTTCGTGACCAACGGAACCTCTTATGCGGTCCGGCAATCGCTCGACCTCATGATACGCACCAACAAGCAAGAGGGATCGGCGAATTTGTCCGGATTGCGTCTTGTACTCGAGCCCGAAATTGCCGGCCTGGCCGCCGAACATATGGAAGAACAACTTTTGACTACCATGCGGGAAGCTGTGGCAGAAATGGATCGCAACCTGCACGATCCTGATGCGTACGTGGAAGCGGATCTTGACTTCCATTTGGCTCTGGCTGAGGCCGCGGATAATCCGCTGATCCTCTCGCTCCTGGATTCGATTGTCGGTCTCTTGCGGGAACAACGCAGCCGTATCTTCAATGTGGATGGAGGGCCGGAACGCGGCCAGTTCCATCATAAGAGAATTCTGGCCGCGGTTGAACAACGGAATCCGGAGGCTGCGCGGGAGGCGATGCGCGCTCATCTCCACCAGGTCGTTTCAGATTCTTCTTCGTTGACGAATCCCTTGGACCGGAAGTAGTTCGTGCTTTTCTGAATCGATAATCGCGAATTGTGCGAAAGGCAAATATTGTATGGCGAAGCTTGGCTTCATCGGTCTCGGGGTAATGGGCGGAAACATGGTCGCTCGCCTGCTGGAAAAGGGGCACGCCGTCACCGGTTACAACCGCACGCGTACTAAGGCGCAATGGCTCATCGACAAAGGGATGACCTGGGCTGATTCCCCGAAGACTGTCGCCGCCTCCGACGTGACTTTCAGCATGGTGACGAATGCCGCGGCATTGGCCGCTGTTACCGACGGGCCGGATGGTTTGCTCGCCGGGATTGGCCCGGGAAAGTTCCATATCGACATGAGCACGGTGAGCCCCGAAGTCAGCCGTGCACTGGTGGCGAAGGTACGCGAGAAGGGCGCGGACATGATCGACGCGCCAGTTTCCGGCAGCGTGATTACGCTGCAGCAGGGCAAGCTATCGGTGATGGTCGGGGGACGCAAGGAAACTTTCGAACACTTGAAGCCGCTGCTTTTGGACATCGGGCCCAAGGTGACGCACGTTGGCGATAACGGCGTTGCGCTCGCTATGAAGATTGCCGTGAATCTAAGCCTAGCCGTGCAGATGCTGGCTTTCTCCGAAGGCGTGTTGCTGGCTGAGAAAAGCGGCATTGCACGCGAAGTGGCAGTGGATGTCTTGACTCACAGTGCGGTGGCATCGCCCATGATCCAGTATCGCGGTCCCTTTGTTCTGCAGCAGCCGGAAGAAGCCTGGTTCGATGTCAACATGATGCAGAAAGACATGCTGCTGGCGATGGATATGGGGCGCAAGTTGAATGTTCCCCTTCCCACCACGGCTGTGAGCAACGAGTTTCTGACGGCAGCCAGAGGCATGGGCTGGGAAAAACTTGACTTCGCGGTCGTGTTCGATGTCCTGGCTCGAATGTCTGGAGTTGCCAAATGACGACCGTCGCCGTAGCAAAAGAATCTTCCCAAAAGATTGAGTTGTGGCTGCGCATGTACCGCCAGATGGCCGCCATCCGCCAATTTGAAGCGCAGGTGAACGAACTCTACACGCGAGCGTTAATGCCGGGACTGGCGCATCTTTACATTGGCGAAGAGGCGGTTGCTGTAGGCGTGTGCGAGGCCCTTGATCGCAACGACTACATCACCAGTACACATCGCGGGCATGGACATTGTTTGGCGAAAGGCGCCTCCCCCGACAAAATGTTCGCCGAACTGCTGGGGAAAAAGGCCGGGTACTGCAAGGGCAAAGGTGGCTCGATGCACATTGCAGACCCGGCAACCGGCAACCTGGGAGCGAATGCGATCGTATGTGGCAGCGCGGGCATTGCGACGGGAGCTGCGTTCGCCGCCCGGCGGCTTGGCAACCGCCGGGTTGCCGTGTGTTTTTTCGGTGAAGGTGCGCTTGGCCAGGGCGTGCTGTATGAAGTGATGAATCTCGCCCAGCTTTTTAAGCTGCCCGTGATCTATGTTTGCGAAAACAATCTGTACACCGAATACACCCACTATTCAGAAACCACTGCGGGAGACATACTGATGCGGGCAAAAGCCTTCGGGCTTGAAGCTGAGGAAGTGGATGGTCAGGATGTGCGCGCGGTGCATACGGCGACAAAACGTTTCGTTGCTCGGGCACGCACGGGAGAGGGGCCGGCTCTCCTGCTTTGCAATACCTATCGCTATCACGGGCACCACGTGGGCGACATCAATCGTGAATATTACCGCTCCAAACAGGAAGAACAATTATGGAGAACGGAGCGCGACCCGATCGACAATTTCGGCAGATGGCTGGTGCAACAGAAGTTGGCCGATGCAGCCTCGCTAGCGCAGATTCAGGCTGAACTGGAAACCGAAATGAAGCAGGCCGTCGATTTCGCCATTGCCGCGCCGTATCCGGCCGTCGAGGAAGTACACGAGGATGTCTATGCCTGAGAACGGAGGTCGGGAACTAACGTTTGCCCAGGCAATCCGAGAAGGTCTCGCGGAAGAGATGCGGCGCGACGCAACAGTCTGCATTCTCGGCGAGGACGTGGCCGAAGCAGGAACTCCCTTCAAAGTTCTTTCTGGGCTTCTCGAGGAATTTGGCAAAGAGCGCGTTCTCGATACACCAATTTCTGAAGCGGGGTTTACTGGGCTTGCGGTAGGCGCGGCGATGACCGGAATGCGTCCGGTGGTCGACATTATGTTCGGCGACTTCATTACTTTGACCATGGACCAGATGGTCAACCAGGCCGCCAAGGTTCACTACATGTCGGGCGGGAAATGGAAAGTGCCCATGGTGATGCGGACGACGCTGGGCGCTACCCGGCGCTCAGCTGCGCAGCATTCGCAATCTCTGCATGCCTGGTTCTGCCATGTTCCTGGATTGAAAGTTGTTTTACCCTCGACGCCTTACGATGCCAAAGGACTGCTGAAAGCAGCCATTCGCGATGACAATCCGGTGGTCTTTTTCGAAGACAAGATGATGTACAAGCTCAAGGGAGCCGTACCGGAGGGTGATTACACCGTGCCGCTGGGGGTCGCGGACATCAAACGCGCCGGAAAAGACATCACGCTGGTTGCGACCAGCAGCATGGTGCAGGTGGCGCTGGGTGCGGCTACATTGCTCGAGGAAATTGGAATTAGCGCCGAAGTGGTCGACCCGCGCACGATGTGGCCGCTCGACGAAACAACTCTGATCGAGTCGGTAAAGAAAACATCGCGCGCGATTGTGCTGGATGAAGGTTATGAACGCTATGGCGTGACTGCCGAACTGGCTTCGGTAATTGCTACAGGAGCGTTCTACGATCTGGATGCGCCGGTGAAGCGCATGGGCGCGATGCACGTTCCGATTCCGTTCTCGCCGCCATTGGAAGATGCAACCGTGCCGACGGAACAGACCGTTTTTAATGCAGCCCGTGATCTCTGCGGCCGATCCTGAGCGCAGCTGATAGAAGGGGAATTCACATGGCTCTACCAACTCATGGAACGATGGCGGTCGATTGGGAGAATCGTATCGATTTTGATCGCTTGCGCCGCGAACGCCTGGCTCGCGCAAAGGAACTTCTGAGCAAGTCAGAGATGGGAGCACTGTTGTGCTTCGACATGAATAACGTCCGCTACCTGACGGCGACGCACATCGGCACCTGGGCGCAGGACAAAGCGAACCGCTTTACGCTGTTGCCGCAGAACGACGAGCCGATCCTGTGGGATTTTGGCTCTGCGGCGAAACACCATCAATTGCATTGCCCGTGGCTGGGAGATCGATCGCGCCCGGGGATTTCCATGCTGCGCGGCGCTATGACGCCGGAGATGGGACGCGCCGAAGATGTCGCAAAGAAAATCCGCGTCGAGTTGGAGGCGCGCGGCCTGCACAAAGAACCGGTGGGCATCGACATAATCGAATTGCCGGTGTTATTTGCGCTGCAGAAAGAAGGAATCAAAGTTGTCGATGGACAGGCGCTGATGTCGGAGGCGCGCCTCATCAAGACGCGCGACGAAATCTCATTGCTGAACACATCTGCCATGATGGTCGACGCGGCCTATGACGAACTGTATCGCGCCATGAAACCGGGCATGAGGGAAAACGAGGCGGTTGGCCTCGTGAGCAAAGTTCTCTATGATCTTGGCTCCGAATATGTGGAAGCCGTGAATGCAATTTCGGGCGAGCGCTGCAATCCCCACCCGCATGTTTTCTCCGATCGCGTGCTGCGCCCGGGTGATCCGGTTTACTACGATATTCTTCACTCCTATATGGGCTACCGCACATGTTATTACCGCTGCTTCACCGTCGGGTACGCCTCCCGCGCAATGAACGATGCGTACAAACGCTGCCGCGAATATCTGGATGCGGCGATTGAACTCGTGCGTCCCGGGCGTACTACGGCTGAGATTGCTTCGGTGTGGCCGAAGGCGTCAGAGTTCGGATTTCCGAACGAAGAGTCCGCATTCGCCTTGCAATATGGCCATGGAATCGGTCTGGCCATCTGGGAGAAGCCGGTGATAAGCCGTCTTGTTTCGCTGGAGCATCCTTGCGAGATCAAACCCGGTATGGTGTTCGCTCTCGAAACTTTCTGGCCCTCGACCGACGGTTGGAGCGCCGCGCGAATCGAGGAAGAAATCGTCGTTACCGAAACCGGCCATGAAGTCATCACGCGTTTCCCCGCGGAAAAACTTTTAGTTGCAGGCCGCCACTATTTCACCGTGGATGGTCCGCTGCCTGCGATTCGCGAGACGGAGGCCGAGCCTAGCCAGCGTGTGCGCGAGATGGTAGCAACGAGTTCCCAGAAGGAGCGAGTCGGCGTCGGCGATTGAAAATTGCTCCTTTACTCTCAAACATAGGGTTTTTTTACAAAATATTTTCGGTCAGGCAATTTAGCTATGGCAATCAGCGTGGTAATGCCGGCGCTCGAAATGGCTCAGGAAACTGGCAAGCTCATTTCGTGGCTGAAAAAAGAAGGAGACGTGGTTGTAAAAGGCGAACCGCTACTTGAAATTGAAACGGATAAGGCGGTAATGGAAATCGAGTCCCCAGCCGACGGAGTGTTGGCGGGACTCACAGCTCACGCTGGCGCCGAAGTTCCAGTCGGCCGCACGATTGCTTGGATCGTTCGCCCGGGAGAAGCGCCCCCGCTGGATGAGGTGGCCGTAGAGTCAGGAAGAAAAATCACGACGGCGGCTGCCCACGCTTCGGCTCCAAGTCCGCCGCTATTAAGGCCGCAAGACGCGAACTGGAACCCGAGGATTTCTCCCAAGGCACGGCGTCTGGCGAGCGAACACGGAGTCAATCTGAACGATGTGCGTGGGACAGGACCTGGGGGAGAAATTCTTGCTTCCGACATTCTTGCCGTGGCCGAATCCAAGACCGTAGCTTCAGCCGCGAGTTCCAGAAGTTTGAGTGCAATTTCGCGATTGATGGCGGAACGCACTGCCGAAAGTTGGAAGACGGTACCTCATTTTTTTCTGACCAGAGAAGTGGATGCGGAAGCACTGAACGAGGCGAAACGAAATCTGAGTCCGGAGATCGAAAAGTCGTACGCGGTAAAACTAACGCACACCGATCTTTTGGTGGCAGTGGTTGCTCGCACACTTGCCCGACACTCCCGTATGAACGCTAGCTGGACCGGTGAAGGCATCCGCGAAAATCCTGAAGTGAATGTTGCCCTGGCTATGGCCGTTGACGACGGCGTAGTTGCCCCGGTGATTCGCAATGCCGGCAAGACCAGGCTGGGCGAGATTGCAGCGCAACGACACGATCTCACGGAGCGAGCACGGTCCGGCAAGTTACGGCCAGCCGATCTTGCGGACGGCACGTTTACTATCAGCAACCTTGGCATGTTTGGCGTAGACGCCTTCACCGCGATCATTATTCCGCCCCAGGCCGCGATACTTGCTGTGGGAGCCATTGCGGACAGGGTCGTAGCGATCGACGACCGTCCGACTGTACGTCCCATGATGACGTTGACCTTGTCGAGTGACCATCGCGTTGTCGACGGTGCGCGATCCGCGGAGTTTATGAGAGATCTCGCCCAATCTATTACCAATCTCAGCTTCACCCTGCGTTAACAGCAGAACTGCCGCACGGACGGCGCTGCAGGAGCATTTTAGTAAGGCTTGGGAACAGTTAGTAGATTAAAATCGGCCAATCGTTCAGCGGAACATCCCGTTCGAAGCGCCTGAATCAGTGCTGCCGCCATCCATCCCGCATCTTTTCTGCCTTGAGCGAAATGCCATTCTTCTCCAAGGTTTTTCCCAGTACTCGGTCCAGCTGATCTGCGGCCTTCAGCCGCGCGGCCTTGGCAAACACCTCCGTGCTCTGCGCCTGTGTCAGATAGGTTTGCTGCTCGATGACTGAAATATTGGTGGAGTAGCCTGCGCTGAAGCTCTCCTGAGCGGCACCCAGCAGTTGTGCTTGCAACTCCCGCGCCTTGGTCGCGGCGTCCACCGCACTTTCGGCGGCATGGAGGGCTGTGATCGCGTTCTGCACCTCAGCTGCCACTTGGGATTCCAGTTGCGTCACTCGAAGCTGCTGCTGCCGCAAGAGCGCCTTGTCAGCGCCGAGATTCGCCTCTGCCACCCGATTTTGCACGGGCAGGGAGAACTGTATCCCGGCCTCATACAGGGTGGAGGAACGGTTGCCTCCAGTTGGAATTGCGTCAATCGGCGCGTTTCCTGTCAGACTGTTCCGCCGAAGCTTTTCCGTCTCCATGCGCAGGTAGGCCCGACGCGCCAAGCTGCGGTGATTCCGGCACGATACCCTGCGACGCAAGGCGTGATCCCGATCCTTTTCTGCGCATCGCTTCTGCGCCACGACACGGGATGTTGCCCTGTAGGAAGAAGGAGCGTTCGTCCCTGAGGTTACGGCTGATGTGTTCGAACGACTGCCCAAGCACCCTGAGGAGTTCGAAGTCCGCTCCTATCGTGTATCAGGCGTTCGCAAGCAAGTGCTCGAAATCTCTCATGTTGAAAAGCATTAGATTCCGTCGTAGCGGGAATAGCCGCGCTCGGCCCAATAGTCTCTTGGCTCTTCCGCGGCATACGTAATCCTGGTAACGGCCTTCACATTTTTCAAACCAAGTTTCATGGGCACCAGCAAACGGAGCGGCGCTCCATGATCCACGGTAAGGGGCTGACCGTTGAAGTGTGTGGCGAGCAGCGTCTGTGGATGGCGGGCCGTCGCCAGGTCGAGCGACATAAAGTAGGGATCAGGATTCCCCGAGGCATCGAGATTGACCGAAGAATCCACACGCGCCCATTTCGCTTGCGACATCGGGGGGTAAGCGCGAATCAGATCGTCGAATCTCACACCGGCCCACCACGCGATCGCACTCCACCCTTCCACGCAAACTAGCCTCGTAATCTGCTCATGCACCGGGAAGCGAGTCAGAAGATTCCGGATATCGAGAGAGATGCTCAGGCCGGAAGCGAGCCCAGCCAGAGTCAATTTCCACCCGGAAATATAGCCGGGATCAGGAGTCGATCCGTTGTAGTTGTTCTTGAGCGGGGTAATCTGCGATTTGGTATAGGTAGGTACACTCCGATTCACCGAGTACAGAGCTTCTGCAACGTCATCGTCAATCCGCAGTGCTCTGTTCAGAAACCACTCCTTCGCTGGAGAGTTTATGTTTCGACGAATACCAATGCGGCTGAGCGTCTCCTGCGGCAGGAGAAATCCGGCGCCGGCCAGGGCTGTCAGAGCGCCAGCCCCAAAAAGCAGAAAGTCGCGCCGGCTCTGATAACGCAGGCCCTGGGAAGCTATCTCAATTGCGGGGAGAGGTCGCTCTGCAAAGAAGCTGTGTGGCTTTTTCACGGAGACAGATTTTACTTCCGGTTCCACGCCCGTCGAAGGGACGTCTAATCCGCGCAATGAATCGCGCTTCTCGTCATTGTTCATTTCGCGACGACCTCCGACCGCTCGACTCTGGTGGACCAACCTACGATCATGCTGCGCAAAGTGTCCCACCCGTCGGCGAAAACTAGAAACACATGCGGCACGACGAAGAAGATGTAGACCCACATCAGCCAGAAATGCCAGACGCGCGCAGCGTTGTATCCTCCAAAGACCGCTGCGAGCCAATGGAGTTGCATGGGCTTGTGAATCGCCCACCCCGTAGCGACCGAAAGGAACCCGGCGACCGGAACCGAGAAGTAGGCTGCACGCTGGAGCGCGTTGTACTTCGTGTTAAAGCGGGGATGGGGCCATTGGCGGCGCGCCAGTTTCGCCAAGGGAAACCCCACGTAGTATCGAAACATCCTGAGCGCATCAACCAGATCGGTCCACCGAGGCAGCAAGGAGCGCCAGCCCCCTCCCACGGCCAGCCCCGCAACGTACACCAGGCCATTCAGCATGAATGAATACGCGCACAGCCAATGCACACGCAGAGCCGGCGCTAACATGCCCGGCCCAAGGCTCATGTGGTTGTAGATCCAGTCAGGTGGACTGCTGGAGTGATGCTGTCCGGGCACATGAGCGCATATCCAGATTCCGATGTCCGCCGCGACATCGAAGTTTCCCGTGTTCGGATCTGGCTTGTGTTGGTAGATCGGCGAAGCCCAGTAAATCGAGATGCCACTCAGAATGAGGCCAAGAAGGATGGGCACATTCAGCCAGTGGCTCCATCGCACCAAGAAATGGTGCTTCCGGACGACGAGCACGCCCGGCTGTTCCGGCAACGTGCTCGTGGAGGTCGGTTTGTGATGAAGGGCTGGCAAAGAGCTCACTCCCTGATACTCAACTGCACTGTCTAGTTGGACGCCGCCGCCGGAACGAACTGAAAAATCTTGTCCGTCACAAGTGTTCCATCCGGGAGCTTGTTAGTCGTTGCGTAGACGACATCGCCTGGGCTAAAAGTGACCGTTTGAGGTACGACTTCCGTGACCGGCACATTGGCCGGAACGGAGATCGTTTGGGAGCCGTCCTGGTAGTTAACAACGAGCGTGCTACCGCTGCTCTTTTGGACGGTTCCGTTCGTCATCCGTGAGTGCGAAGGACGAGAAACTGTGCCGTTGGTCATTCTGCTGTGAGTAGTTGCACCAGGAGGGTCGGTAAGGACGCTGCCTTCCGCAGCCCCACGCAGCTCCGGGGGAAATATGAAGATCTGCTTCGCGACTTGCTTTCCATCCGCCTGCTCAGTCGACGCAACACCGATATAAGGCGCGGTTGCGACATGACTCAAATCGGAGGGTATCTGCTTGTAAGTGGTGAGGGGCTCCTTGACGGCAATATGGACCGCGCCTGCAGGTGTCATAACATCAAGCGACTTACCATCAAATGACTGGAGCTTTCCGATGATCCCATCAATCGGTGGCGCCGCTCGCTGCGCCTCGGCCGCACCGATGGTAAGCGTGCACGCGAGAAGAGTTAAACCGAGACGCCGCATCAGTCTTGGGAGCGCTGACTTCGGCTCCGGGGGCGCGGAATCAGTTCGAAACGTTTGCGAGATTTTCATTGGTTTCTCCTTGGTGATCATTGTTTTCTCCTTATTCGTCGTTTCGTTTTCCTTTGGTTCAGCTTCGGATGAATGCGAGGATGTCCGCATTGATTACATCGGCATTTGTCGTCATCATGCCGTGCGGCAAGCCCGGGTAAATCTTGAGCGCGCCGTTCTTGAGCAGCTTGGCCTGCAGCAATGAGGCGTCTTTGTACGGTACGATTTGGTCATCGTCACCTTGCATCACGAGAGTCGGCGCCGTGATCGCTTTCAGATCGTCCGTTTGGTCGGTTTCCGAAAAAGCCTTGATGCCTTCGTAGTGAGCGAGCGCGCTGCCCATCATTCCCTGACGCCACCAATTCCGGATGATTCCTTCCGAGGCCTTCGCGCCGGGTCGATTAAAGCCGTAGAACGGGCCCGACGGCACGTCGAGAAAGAATTGAGCACGGTTCGCGGCCAGCGCCTTGCGGAAGCCGTCGAACACTTCCATCGGCGTGCCGCCGGGGTTGTTTTCGGTCTTGAGCATGAGCGGGGGAACTGCGGCGATCAGCACGGCCTTGGCGACGCGCTTCTGAGGCTGGCCGTACTTCGCCACATAACGCGCCACCTCGCCACCACCCGTCGAGTGCCCGATATGAATCGCATTTCTCAGGTCGAGATGCTCGACCACCGCCGAGGCGTCGGACGCATAGTGGTCCATGTCATGGCCAGTGGCCACCTGCGAGGAGCGACCGTGACCCCGCCTGTCGTGCGCAACGACGCGATAGCCGTTGGCAAGGAAAAACAGCATCTGCGTGTCCCAGTCGTCCGACGACAGAGGCCAGCCGTGGTGAAACACAATGGGCTGTGCGTCCTCCGGGCCCCAGTCCTTGTAGAAAATCTCTGTACCGTCTTTCGTCGTAATCGATGGCATATCACTTCCTCCTGCTTCTGATTGTGAAGTTGTCGAAGCTGCCATCCCATGCAAGAATGGAGCCGGTTTCCCGATTGCTGCGCCTGCAGCAAGAACACCAAGTGTTTTCAAAACATCGCGTCGGTTAGGATGAAACATTGTGCGAACTCCTTAGAGTTGTAGGGGGCTCGGCCGAGGATCAATGCAAACACGACCGAGCCTAACCCAGCACATCCAGCTACTGGTTACGAGCGGATAGTCATTCACTTCGGCAGTTCGGTCCCTGCCTGCTCCGCCGCGATGTACGCTGCATACCAGTCCGGCCAGTTCGCGTCGCGCTGACCGTTGCTCTTCTCCTGCTTGCCATGCGCGGCTGCCGCGCGCCTAATCGCGCTTGCCAGATCACTTGCGGAAGCAAAGGTCGTCGTTGCGGGATCGATTCGACCAGGTGCCCGGCGCGTGACCTCCTGGACAATCCACGCGTTGCCATCGGGATCTTCGAATGCGACGTAGGAGCGGTAGCTCTGGCGCTCAGGGTCCGGGCCGCTGATGCGTCCTGCCGGCGAGAACGGCGAGCCGTGGAATACTTCACTCGCATTGAGGCCCCTGGACACGAGCTCCTTGTGGGCGGCTTCGATGTCGGAGACGATCAGCCCGCCCCGGAAAGAGCCAGGCGCGGCCGACGTGACTCCTTTGCCAAATGAAATCGAGCTCCCTGAACCGGGGGGCGTCATCTGTACGACGCGAAAATCGTCTCCCACAACGAGATCGTCGTCGAGCCGCCATCCAAGCCTTGTGTAGAACTCCTTGGCACGGTCGACGTCTGAGACAGGGATGAGCGAGACCTCCAACTTCATATCGATTCTCGCGACGCCGGCGTCATTCTTCTGTGGTTTGACACTGCTGACTGCTTGACTCATGTGATTTTCCTTTTGCTCGTGGTTTCGTTTCGCGAGCCTATGCGGCTCATAGGGTTCCTCGAACCGCGCACTCACCCTTTTAAGGGTGTGTTCGCGAGGATCTCCACTTTTTCCACCTGCGGAGCGACCGCAAATAATTCGCTGGCCCGCGCTCCCAATGCCTTCGCGATCTCGCCAGTCAAGTGGGCATTGCGCCCCGCTTCATTTGCAAAGGTGTCGAAGATGCCGAACTTCCGCGGTCCGAGCTTGATCGCATACCATTTCAAGGTCCCTTTTTCATTCAGCGCGAGTGCTTGAGCTGACTTCAGAAAGGCCTCGGTATCCGCCTCCTTACCTGCGCGCGCTTCGAGCGTGACTAACAATCCGATTGCTTCCATTTGAGTTACCCTCCTGGGTTGAATTAGTTCCGACCGGCCAACGCAATCACTTGATCTGGTGTCCGGTTCGTTGACGTTGTGGCTCTGCTGACAACTATGAGTAAACGGCACATCGGAACCGCACTTGTGCGGATTTCTGCTGGGATGGTCGGAATCTTGCTAAATTCACGCCCCTGGGAGATTCGGGCCTGAGGCCAAGACAAAGACTAAAGACAAAGACACGGAGATGAGTTATCAATTTCCGGACAGGGCAGGACTTTAACGCTCGTTTTAATAAAGAAGTGAACGGCTGCGTGCAAGAGAGAACTTCCGCTTAACCAGCAATCACCAGCCGTGCCGCATCTTCGGAACAGATTTCACACGCGCAAGTCACTTCGGAGCCGACAATATCCTGGCGATACTCTGTCGGGCTAACTCCCCAGATCTCACGAAAGGCCTGTGCAAAGTGCTGCTGGGTCTTGAAGCCGCAGGCAACGGCCACGTCTAACACTCGCGCATCGGGACCACGCAACATCGCTTTAGCACGCTCAAGCCTTTCGCGCAGAACAAACTGATGCGGGGTCTGACCCGTTGACTTGCGAAACATCCGTGCGAAATGAGCTGTGCTCAAGCCTACCGATTGCGCCATCTCGTCGAGGCTCAAGTCGTCTTCCATCTTCGCGTGGACCAACTCCTTAATCCTTCGCAAGCGCGCTGAGCCAAGTCCACCTCGGTACATCTGCACAGCACGGTGCCTTACTGCATGACCATTGACAAGCATTACGGCCATCGCCTGTTCCACAGAATCCAGAAACAGCCGCCCGCTTGGAAAGCCGGCGACCATCTCCGCATGAACGGCCGCAACCATCGCACTCAGGCGTGGGTCTGCAAACTTGCGGGAAGTGCGCAGTTCTACCTCACCGTAGGCGCCGTCAGAGCAGGCCATCAGTGCTGCATCCGAAACACCGATCTGTAGATGCGCCACGTTCATGAGCCCGACCCACTCGCCTACGTGACGATCACACAGCGACAAATCGCCCGCCTTGTAATTGAACGTTTCCATCGCGCAACGTTTTGTGCCCCACTCAATGGAGCCGGGCCGCAACATCATCGCGAAAGCCTGATCATGCCGTACCCAATGACGCGGCTCGGTTTCAGGGTCGGGGGAAAAGCGTTCCACTTTCATCTCTTACTCCATGCCTCACGCCGTCAATAACACACGCACCGGGCCGATTCAATTGGACCTTAGTATCGGCGATGCATTCGCGTGATCCGGTTTGATTTCGCTGCCATTTCTAAGTTCCCTGGCATCTCTGCAAGACCATGCATCTCAATAGATTTGGGAAGTGACATTCCGATGCGTCGTATGTTCCAATCAGACTGATAGGGACCGCCTATCAGATGGAACCACGATGGAACTAAGACATCTGCGCTATTTCACCGCAGTGGTAGAGAGCAAGGGCTACCGGGAGGCATCGCGCCGGCTGCATATTGCTCAGCCCTCGATCAGTGAGGCCGTGTCCGATCTGGAGGATGAACTTGGGCTGAAACTCTTTTCGCGAAGCCATCGCAACGCCCGCATAACGCCGGAAGGCGAGATATTTTACGCCGACGCCGTTCGTATCCTGCAACAGGCGGAGACTGCCATCCTCACTGCCAAACGCGCGGCGCAGGGCGAGGTTGGGAGGCTTTCGATTGGGTTTATCGGCTCTGCAACGCTCTCTTTCCTTCCTGACCTCATTCGCAGATACAAACTCGAACACCCAAACGTAAAGCTCGCACTTCATGATCTTTATCCTGTCGAACTGGACAAGGCATGTGACCGAGGCGAGATCGATATCGCCATCACGCGCACCCTCTCGCTGGAGCGCAGCAAGAATCGACAATCGAGGGTATTGTTGCGCGACCCCTTGGTTGCGGTCCTCCCTCGATCACGGAAGTTAAAATTAAAAAAGAGCAAAAAGATTCGCCTCGCCGACCTTGCGAATGAACGATTCATACTTTTTCACCGGCAAGGAGCACCTGTTGTTTTCGACACAATCGTTGGAGCGTGCCGGTCTCAAGGTTTTTCGCCCCGGGTTGAGAACGAGCCGAATTCAATGCAGACGATCCTCTCGCTGGTTGAGGCGGAGGAGGGCGTAGCCATTGTCCCCGCTTCCATCAGCAATCTCCGGTCCAATGGTGTGCAGTTCGTTCGTCTTATGCCGGATCTGTATCTCGACCTGATCGTGGCCTGGCAACTCGGCGAGCCTTCAGTCGTAACGCGCACATTCCTCGACTTTCTGAACGCCAATACGGATGCGATTCGCGCAAAGGCCGAACTTGCTCTGTCCTCCATCGCCCGGATCAAGTCATAGCACTCCCGGCGGCTAGCGGGCCCCCCTCCCGATGAAGTTTTGTTGGCCAACAGCGACCTCCCGGGCGCCAATTTAGCAAGATTCCAACCATCCCAGCAGAAATCCGCACAAGTCAGGTTCCGATGTGCAGTTTACTCACAGTTGTGAGCAGGGAACAGCGTCAACAAGCCAGCTCAAGACAGTTGCTCTGCTTGCAGCTGTTTTTTGGGTTGAGACCGGAGACCGGCGCTCGAAATCTTCCAGTAGCTTTGGGGGTCCGCGAGGCAGGTTCAATCGGCATGAACCAAATAGTAAAGGGAGCTTTCAAATGGCAAGTAGTCAGACAACAGCAATTGTTACTGGTGCCTCGCAAGGAATCGGCGCGGGGCTCGTCGACGCGTTCGTAAAGCGAGGTTACAACGTCGTCGCAAATTCGCGACATATCACCCAGGCAAATCCATTCGCGGCGTCCGCGAATCTGGTGCTGGTCGATGGAGACATCGGCAATCCGAGCACGGCCGCCAGGATCGTGGACACTGCTGCATCCAAGTTTGGCAGGATCGACGTGCTGATAAACAATGCGGGTATTTTCATTCCGAAGCCCTTCACCGAATACACCACTGAAGACTTCGACACATTAGTCTCCACAACGCTGGCCGGCTTTCTATACGTGTCACAACTTGCCGTAAAGCAAATGTTGCGTCAGAAGTCGGGCAGCATCGTCAACGTCTCGACGACCTTGGCTGACCAGCCGATCGCGGGTGTTGGGGCGGCCGTTCAAATCATGCTGAAGGGCGCGTTGAATGCGGTGACACGCGCCCTCGCCATTGAATACGCGAAGGATGGCATTCGCGTGAACACCATCGCGCTAGGTGCGATCAATACACCGATGCATAAACCGGAAACGTATGAGTTTCTCAAGGGGCTACATCCGGTCGGCAGGATGGGAGAAATCAAAGAAGTCGTGGATGCGGTTTTATTTCTGACGGACGCCACGTTCACTACGGGCGAAATATTGCACGTGGATGGCGGCGCGCACGCCGGCAAATGGTGACCGGAAGGTTTCGTTGCCGCCTCGCGAGCGCCTTCGATCGATGCGACGGAGTATCAAATGGACGAGCATAAATCGCTCTCCGATTCGATTTACGAGGAGCAGACGTACTTAGCCGAGCGCGAGCTGTCTTCCTTCATTGCTGCGGTGACGGAATTGTACGGCCCAGAACAGGCCGGGCTTTCGGAAAAGGACTGGCTCGAGGAATTGGAGCTGATGGACAGTCTGCCAATGTCTACGAACCGACATTGGCGGGCAGTCACAATCGCAGCTTCGTTACGAGTTGCTGGCCGATTGAGCATCCTTCCGCATCATGGGAGGGAATCGGTCGGTCAAGCTGATACGAAGGTGTAGTCGATACGATGGCCGAAGCTAGTTGCGCGGAAACGCCAGTTAAACTTAGATCGCGTGTCAACGTGATCAAACCAAGGAAGCCTCTGGAGCGACCTCAATGAATACGGGTGCGAAAGACAAAATCTTAAGCGGAGATAGCTCTCCCCTTGCCACTGCCGAGCAGCGGTTAAGTCAACTCGCCATCAAGCTTCCAGCGGCGCCTGAACCGTTCGGTATCTACGCCGAAGCGGTGCAGACGGGTAACCTGCTCTTTCTTACCGGAATGCTACCCACGGAAGGCCGCGAAGCGAAATTTGTCGGGCGCGTTGGCGCGGAACTCGATGTGGAAGCAGGGCGCGCGGCGGCTCGCCTCGCGGCGCTGAATGGCCTTGCCGTCGCGAAGCAGCATCTGGGATCGCTCGACAAAGTGAAGCGGGTCGTGCGACTCGGAGTCGCAGTGGCCACTTCGGGCGATGTCCGCGATCAGCCTAAAGTCGCTGACGGCGCTTCAGAGCTTCTGCAAGACGTCTTCGGTAAAGACAAGAACCCTTGCCGGTTAGTGTATGGCGTCGCAAGCCTTCCACTCGGTACGGCGGTGGAGTTGGAAATCATTTTCGAAATAGCTGGATAAGAGAGGCCTCAACCGCGGCAACCGCTCAGATACGAAGAAACAAGGAGAGATTGAGATGGCTAGTATGACCGAACTCATTACACCTAAGCAGCCGGCAGAAACACGCTCAGCCGTTGAACGGATCGGCGCCTTTGCTGCTGCTGCCCGACCTGAGCAGCTGACCACCGAGATTCGGCAGCTTTTCAAGCGCAACATTCTGGACAGCATAGCGTGCGCGATCGCCGCTGTTGCGGCTCCCTCCCTCCGACTGCTGCGCGACCAGATCGAAGAATATCGAGCCCCGGGTCGTTGCACATTGATTGGAGGAGGCACGATCGGCGGCGGCAAGACCTCTCCCGACCAGGCGGCACTCTTCAACTCCTCGCTTGTGCGCTACGTGGACCTTCTCGATAGCTACATGGCACAGGGTGGCCTTTGCCATCCCAGTGACAACTTCGGGACCATCCTTGCAGCGGCCGAATATGTAGGGGCATCCGGCGAGGAATTCATGTTGGCACTCGCCGCAGCTTATGAGATCCAATGCAGATTCACAGCCCACGTTCCGGTAATGGCGAAGGGCTTCAACCATGCCATTCAACTTGCGATCTCCGCTTCCGCAGGCGCGGGTAGGCTTTTAGGACTCTCCGTTTACGAACTCGCGAATGCGATCGCAATTGCTACCGTCGACAACATCTCGCTCACTTGTGTGCATGCCGAACCGGTATCCCAATGGAAGGGCTTCTCACCCGGAATCACGGGGATGCGCGCTGTTTACGCCGCTTCTCTTGCCAAGCGCGGCTTCACAGGTCCAAAAGGTCTCTTCGAAGGCCCCTACGGTCTTGAGCAAATGTTCGCCCAGTCGATCCCCGTTAACTGGGAAGACCCCTCGTTGCACATCGTGAAACAGACGATCATGAAGAAATACTGCTCGCTCATTCACGGCCAGGCGGTGCTGGAAGCGGTCCTGGATTTGAAACGTCGTAACGGTCTGATCGCTGACGAGATTGAACGTGTTCGTTGCGATGTTTTTAAACCCGCCTTCGATTTCGCCGGGGGCGGCAGCTTCGGTCCCAAGGACCATCCCGAGATCAAAGAGCAGGGCGACTACAATCTCAAATACCTGGTCGCCGTCGCGCTGCTCGATGATCAGGTCGGGCCCGCCCAATTGGAAGCCCTACGAATTCAGTCACCGGATGCTCAGGCGCTGCTCGCGCGCGTTGAAGTTCATCCCGACGAACGTTTCAGCGCTCGCTATCCTCAAGAACTCAGTGCCGCTATTACGATTCGCACGAAAGACGAGCGTGTCTTTGTGAAGGAGCAGCACGGCTACGAGGGAGGGTTAAATAACCCCATGTCTTGGGAGCGCACGGTCGAAAAGTTCCACTGGCTGAGTGAAGCTTTTGCCGATGAAGATCTTCGAAACGGGATCATCAAGGTTGTACAGCAGCTCGATACGCGACCCATCTCGGATCTTATGGACCTACTCGCCCAGGTTCGGTGCGAGGCAGTCTTTCCGAGAACTCACCCCGGCATTCAGTGACCGTTGAAGGTACTCACGATGAATACAAATCGGAACGAGCAAATGTTAAACCGCCAAGACTCTCGAACGGCTAACTCCGAGCAGCGGTCGGCGCCTGCCTCCTGGAACCAGAATCGGCTCACAGCCAAGCTCGGAATCGAGTATCCCATCATTCAAGGTCCGCTGGGCGGATTGTCATCGCAAAAATTGACGGCCGCAGTATCCAACTTTGGCGGACTCGGATCGTTTGGCGCGCACAGCTTACACCCCGACGCCGTCAAAGACGTAATCGCGGAGATTCGCTCCCTTACATCCAAACCATTCGCGATGAACTTGTGGGTGTCGATGGAGGATGAGGGTACGCGAACAGCAGATGAAAACGGATTCAACCGGAGCCTGGCTCCATTAGTCGCTGATCTTGCTGCCTTGGGGGCGCCGCGTCCAACGTACAAGCCATATTCGCCGAAGCGATTTGAAGATCAGGCCCGCGTGCTACTGGACGCAAATGTACCGGTATTCAGCTTCATCTACGGCATTCCAGCGAGAGAAATCCTGGAGGAGTGCCGGGCGAAAGGCATCGTCACCATCGGCACGGCGACTACGCCCGACGAGGCTGCAGCACTTCAGGAAGCCGGCGTGGACGCGATTGCCGCTTCTGGCTTCGAAGCCGGGGGGCATCGCGGTTCATTTCTCCGGCCCGCGGAGGATTCACTCACCGGCACCCTGTCGCTCGTCCCACAGGTCGTCGACATCGTCGATGTCCCAGTGATTGCCGCGGGGGGAATAGGAGATGCACGCGGTGTTATCGCCGCCCTGGCTCTCGGGGCTGAAGGCGTCCAAATGGGAACCGTATTCCTGGCGTGCGAGGAATCAGGGGCTAGCCGCCTTCATCGCGAAACTTTGCGACGACGCAATGCCGGACATACTGCCTTAACCAAAGGGTTCACGGGAAGACTCGCGCGGGGAATCCATAACCGCGTGATGGAGAACTTGAGCCGAAACGGAACCGAGATTTTGCCATATCCGCTGCAACGAGAACTCGTCAGAAATCTCGCAATCGCAGCAGAGGCTGCGGGCCGGGCAGATCTCGTGCCTATGTGGGCCGGGCAAAGCGCCAATCTTTCCGCTTGCACCGACGTACCGGCTTTCTTTACCTCGTTGGTTGAGGAAGTTTCTGAAATCGCGGGACCCATCATGCAGTGGAGCGCAGCCCGCCGTGAAAAGCAAATTCCTAAATAATGAGAATTGAGTCAATGGAAACGTTAAGTATCGCCGGAAAGTTGTAGTAATCACCGGAGCCAGCGGCGGCATTGGGGGAAAGCACTGCGAAGCTTCTCGCAGAACGCATCCTCGAAGGAGGCATGGCGTTGCGTTTCTGGCGTTGCCGGGAAGGAATGGAAAAGCCCGGCACCAGGTGGATGCCGGGCCCGAAATTTACATCAGGAACGATGAACTCCAGATCCTTATCCGCGGGTTGCTTCGAACAGGAACCAAATGCGGCGTTGCCCCTGGTCGATCCAGTTTTCCAGCAGACTGGCAGTGGCAACATCGCCGGAATCGTCGCACAGCGTGTGTACTGCGCGCATACGCAGGACCAACCCCTTCTCATCTTCCCGGAGTTCTGACAACATGTCGGGAGCGTCGACAAATTCGGCATCATTGTCGGCTATACGCTGCAAGCGGGCGATGTGTCCAATCGAACGGACGGTCGTTCCACCGATCTTTCGCACCCGTTCCGCAATATCGTCAGTCATGGCGTAAAGCTGGTCTCCATGGTCATCGAGTAGCAAATGATAGTCGCGAAAATGTGGGCCGCTCATGTGCCAGTGGAAGTTTTTGGTCTTCAGATAGAGGGCAAATACATCGGCCAGCAGAGCGTTCAGGCCTCCGGTTATTTCCTTCACTGCCTGGGGATCGATATCCGATGGGGTGCGCAATGGCAGTTTCTGGCGTTCTGTCAGTTCTTTCGTGCTCGACATAAAATTCACCTTTCCGATTCGCCGCCTGGTTCTCAGCAGCAGTCTATAAATTAAGTTAGGTTGTTTGTACCACTTTGCGGCTCCAAATTTCAGAGTTACATCACAACATTGAGTATTTTTTCCATACCTCAGAAGGTTGCACGGAACGATAACACCTTCGAGGTAAAAGAGAACCCTCAATCCTGTGATGATTCTTGAGCCTCAAGGGACGTAAAGTTTTTTGCAAAATGTCTCGTCATAAGGCTGGCAACAGATACTTTTCCTCCTCATCGGATATTTGACGCCTTTCGTCGCCCCTCTTTCCTTTTTCCTTCCTGGGTGCAGGGTCAATTTGAAGTTGCTCTGAAAAGGGCGCGGCTTTCAACCGCGCCATAAGAGTCGCGTTTTCATTACGGCTTTAGCCGTTGAAGGGGCGATGGTTTTCAAATCAGCCACTACTTGCCTTTTGCGTCAGATGCCGAGAAGAAGGTATATTACGGCGGTCTGGATAAATCGATAATAAACGAAAGAAATCAGAATCTTTGGAAAGGGGTGTCTTAATCGAGGGTCGCGTGAGCCGTAGCGCTGGGAATTGCAGACCAGGCAACCCGATCCTGATGGACATCTCTTGTCAAAACTTGCGAAAAAAGAATCGCTGCAATAAATGCTTCTCAACTTAGAACGCGGAGGAACCGGTGACGAGCTACAGGCTTAGGCAGAGCATTTCGATGGGTACGGTCAGAGTATTAGCAATTCTGCTGCTCGTGAGCGGCGAAGTTGGTGCGATGCACGCGCAATCTTTGGGTTCCGGTCAAGCTTTGCAAATCAGCATGGATTCGGCGACGGGCGCCTACACGATTGCCCTGCCGGAATCAAAATCTTATGTCCTGCGCGCGGGAGTCGCTGCCGAAGTAAATGGACATTGGCTGCGTGCGTCGGATTATCCAAAGCATGCCGTAGACCACTCGCAAGTCTCGGCATATCTCGGCGAGGCAACTGACTGGCAAGTTACCTATTCAGGTTTAAAAGGTCAGCCCGACTTGATCTACCACATTCGCGCCTATTCAAATCAGCCTTTCGGCGATATTCAGGTCACTGTGCGAAACGCCACGGGGAAGCCGATTCAAGTCCAGAGCATTCGTTCGGTTGACGCGACGGCGACGGCAGGAACGATTGTCGACCTTGGTGGCCCGGCCATCGACGATCGAGTTCTCTCCGATAGTTTTAGCGAGGACCGGCCGGCCATGACGATCCGCGATTTTGCGGATGCGGAAAAGCAAATGCATCGCGCCGTCGGATGTCAGCTGTTCTACAATCGCCGCACTCACCAGAGCCTATTTCTCGGCGCGCTCTCCTCAGACCAGTTCCTCACCATTCTCCGTCTTCATCTTGCAGGCTCTGGCGACAGCTCTCATGCCGTGGCCTACGAAGTTGATTCCACCGGCACTACTGAGATGGCGGAAGAAAATTCTCTGGAACATTCCTCGGCCGAAGATCGGGTCGAGTTGAGCGTTCCAGTCGCTCCCGGAGCGGATCTCTCGTCCGAGCGCGTGCTCTTCAGCCTCGGAACCGACTATCACCAGCAGCTTGAAACCTATGGTTCCCTGATTCGGCAGATTCACCATGCTCGAGTCTCCGCCCCTCCGCTGATGGGTTGGTGGAGTTGGACAGCCTACTATTTCGGGTTAAACGAAGCAGCCGCACTCACGAACGCGGAGTGGGAAGCGCAACATCTCAAGTCGCTCGGCTATAACATTTTTCACATCGACGAAGGCTATCAATATGCGCGCGGGGAATACATAACCCCCAATGCGACATTATTTCCTCGCGGACTTACTCCGCTGGAATATAACGTACGCGGTCTCGGACTGGTGCCGGGCATCTGGACTGCTCCCTTCGAAGTGTCGGAGCGCTCCTGGATCCATGAGAATCATCCCGATTGGTTGGTGAAGAACGCGAAGGGCCAACCCATCCATGCCGGCATCGTGGTCGATAATAAAGATCCGCTCTTCGTGTTGGACACCACCAATCCCGCCGCTCAAGACTATTTGAGAAAAACTTATTCCACTCTGGTAAATAATTGGGGCGTCCACTACATCAAAATGGATTTCATGGACGATAGTTTGATCGAGGGTTACTACTACAAGCCGCATACCACCGCATTGGAAGCCCAGAGAATCGGCCTGCAGATTATTCGCGAGACCGTTGGGAACGATGTCTACCTTGATAAAGACGGCAGCGCCATGCTCAACCCGGTGGGCTATGTGGATTATGGCCGCATCTCGCAAGACACCGGCCACGCCTTCGTTGCAAGTAAAGAAGCTGCCCCTGGAATCGCCGCGCGCTATTACATGAATCGCAACTACTTCGTGGCCGATCCGGACGCGTTCACCGTTTCGACCCAGACCATCGCCGATCAGACATGGCATGAGAGCGACAAGCCCGTCACTTTGGATGAAGCCGAAGTCTCTATCGCTCTTGCTGCCGTTTCCGGCGGAATGTTCGAGATTGGAGATGAACTTCCTTCGCTGACCAAGGCTCCCGAGCGCCTTGCGCTGATTCAGAATCCGGATTTAATTCATATGATTCGTCTCGGCAGGGCATCGGTGCCGCAGGACTTGGTGAACTACGCACCGGAAGACGAGCAACCCAGCGTTTTCTTTCTCAAAGAAGATAGCCGGCAAAGTATCCTGACCGTCTTCAACTGGACCGATAAGGAGCGGGAACACTCCATCGATCTCACCGCCGCCGGATTGCCTGCCAGTGGCCAGTACACCATTACCAATGTTCTCGATGATCGGAAGATCTCCGCTTCCGCGGCGGGCGTCCTGGGTTTTCATCAGCCGCCGCATTCCGTGCGAGTGTTCAAGATTATTGACTCGAACATTTCCGCGGCTGCTCCCGAAATCGCGACCGATCATCCCGCAGCCGGAAACGCGGGTGCCATGCTGGCTTTCGCCGCCCATAGCAAAGGGGATAGCGCAGTAGTTTCATATGCATGGGATTTCGGCGATGGCGTTACCTTGGAGGGAAGTGATGTGAAACACGCTTTTACTGAGCCAGGGGAATACAACGTGCATGTGAGCGCCATAGGCCTGGATGGCTTGAATGCGGAAGATCACTTTCAAATACGCATTTCAGGCCACATGTCGACGATTTTTGAACCTCACAAAATCAAGCGCTATCAGCCCTCGAACTGATTTTGCAGAAAGCTGTTCCGGTACTCCGCGTCTCGAAACGCCTCCGTGCCTCCGGCGCGGGTGGTTGAAAGTGCTGCTGTAGCGTTTCCTGCGGCCAGGGCGCTGTGCAAATCGCCGCCGCGCAGGAACTTGTGCAGAAAGCCGGCGTCGAAGCTGTCCCCGGCCCCGACTGGGTCCACAATTTCGATTCTTGTCGCCGGGCTGACGAAACGTTCCCGGCCCCGCTGCGCCAGCGCTCCTTCAGCGCCGATCTTCACGATCACCAGTGGCACAATGGCGGCCAGTCTGGAGACTGCGTCTTCAATATTTTCTGTTCTGGCAATTTTCTTAGCCTCGCGCGCGTTCGGTAAGAAAATATCGACGTGCTGCAAAGCTGCTTCGATGTCGTTCTTCCATTCATCTTCCGGATCATCGTTGGGATCCAGCGAAATCGTGAGTCCCTGTTGTTTCAGACCTCGGAACAGGTCCGGTACATGCGGTCGCAAGCCGCGCTGCAGGTAATAAGAAGAGAAGTGAAAATGCCTGGAGGAAGAAATATATTCAGTATCGATGTGTTCCAATTTCAAATCGAAGATGGTGCCGGGATACGTCAGAATATTTCGCCAGCTCCCGTGCTGCAGAATCACGGTAAGCCCGGTTTGTGTTCCCGATTTCCGCACGACTTGCTTTACGTCCGCTCCGCTGGCGGCAAGGCGCTGGAGTGCAATATCGCCCATGGAATCCTCGCCGATACAGGAAACGAAACCTACACGGCTGCCCAGGGCGGCGAGATTGTGGGCCACGATCGCGGAGGAACTTCCCAGCGTCAGCATCATGTTCTCGGCTAAGAGTTCGCGTTCCGGGGCCAATTGCTCGGGAAGGCCGTAGAGAATCAGATCGAGATTGAGTTCTCCGGCAATAGTTACGTCAAATTGTGGCAAATGAATTCTCCTGCGGCAGCCCGTGGCTTGACATGGTGACTTGCAATGGCAGTTTCTACTTCTCGCGTTTATGGGGTGGACGCTTGGGCTTTTCCGATGACGAAGCCCGTTCGCCGGTATTCACCTGCAGGATCTCGATGCCCGCCTTGCGCAGTTGAGCAATATCGTTTTTCGGGGCGAGCCGGTCGGTGATAATCCGGTGAACCGCGGAGGGAGGTGCGATCAGAGAGAGACTACGGCGTCCAAACTTGCTGGAATCGCAAACCGCCACTACGATTCGAGCCACATCCATCATGGCGCGATTCACTTTTGCCTCCAGAAGGTTCGGCGTGCTCAGGCCGGTGTGGACGTCGAAGCCATCGACTCCCAGGAAAAGAATGTCGGCATTCAAGCGGCGCAGAGTTTCTTCCGCGATCGGTCCCACCAGAGAAAAAGAATTCTTACGCAGCGTTCCTCCGGTGAGAATTACGTCGAGCGACGAACCCGAAAGCTCAGCCGCAATATTTACCGCGTTGGTAATAATCGTCAGGTTCTGATGATGGCGCAGCGCTCTCGCAATGGCCGTAGTCGTAGTTCCAGAATCCAGAATGACCACTTGGCCCTCTTCCACCATGTTGGCCGCCGCAGTAGCAATTTGAATCTTTTCTTTGCGATGCAGCTTCTCCTTCTCCCGCAGAGTGGGATCTTCCAACGCTCCTTCATGAATGGGAAGCGCGCCGCCGTGGGTGCGCTGAACTTTCCCGCTGGAATGAAGATCTTCCAGATCCTTGCGGATGGTGACTTGAGAAGCATGAAAGCGCTTCCCCAGCTCCGCAACCAGCACGCGGCCCTCAATGCGCAAAGCTTCCAGGATGGCCCTTCGACGTTCTTCGATTAACATAAAATTGTTCGCATGCGTGCTACCGTTGCAAGCTGGTCCAACTTCAAGTATTCCTTTCTAACGTTATGGGTTTCATTTGTCCACCAAAAAGCCAAGGCAATACTCAATGTCGCTCCAGAGCGTGCTTTTTAGACTTGACTTCCCGGTAAATCGCAAGTAAATGTTTATATGCGTAAGCAATCGTAAGTTCGCGAAAGTAAAGAATCTCATCTTTTTGCCGTAACGGGCAGACTAATACAGAGGAATTTGCAGCGTGGATGCTCTTGCTAAGCTTCTCGATCTTTCGAAAGAGGAGAAGCTCGAACGCGGCCTGTTGTACACTCCTGCCGAAATTGCGCAGCAGCCCGCCACCTGGGAGTCGACATTCCGTATCTTTCAACAACATCGCAGCCAACTTGCGGAGTTCCTTGCGGACAGCGGGTTAAGCGATTCGTCTGTTTCAAAACCGACTGTGTTTCTGGTCGGGGCTGGAACCTCTGACTACGTGGGCAGAACTCTTACCAATTTGCTGCGCCGGCTCTGGAAGACCGAAGTCATTGCTGTGCCTAGCACCAGCTTGCTTACTCATGCTGAAGAGTGGCTGATTCCAGGTCAAAAATATCTTTGGATTTCCTTCTCCCGCTCTGGCGATAGCCCGGAAGGCGTGTCGGTTCTCGAACAAGCTCTATCCCGCTGGCCCGAAATTCGCCACATTGTCGTTTCTTGTAATGCGGAAGGCCGCATGATTCGCAGCGTCGCCGGCAAGAAGCAGGCGTTCTCCGTCACTCTTGACGATGCGGTAAACGACCGTTCTCTGGCCATGACCAGTTCATTTTCAAATATGGTCGTGTTCGGCCAGTGCATGGCCCATGTTCACCATGTAGAGCAATACGAAGCGAGACTGCGCCGGCTCGTCGAAGCGGGAACAACTTTCCTTCCCCCTGCAGCCGACGCGGCTCATGCCTTGGCTGCGGAGGGCTACGAGCGGGTTTGTTTTATCGGTTCGGGCGCTCTCCAGGGCGTGGCCGTTGAATCCGCCCTGAAAGTCCTCGAGTTGACCGCAGGCCGAATTCTAACCATGTCGGAATCGGTGATGGGATTGCGCCATGGCCCTATGGCAGCTCTCGATAAAACTACGCTGTTGGTGGCATTTCTATCGAGTGATGAGAAAGTGGCCCGCTACGAGCGGGACCTTTTGCAGGACCTCATGCAAAAGCGGCTGGTAAAAACTCAAGTTGTAGTGGGTGGCCGCTCCGATCAACCGTTGGATGGTTTCGCACAAAGTTATCTCTCCCCCGACATTCGTACGGCGGTGCCGGATGATTATCGTCCTCCAGTGGATATCCTGTTCGGCCAGTTGCTCGGTCTTTTTTTCTCCCTGCGCTGCAACCTGAAGCCGGACCGGCCGAGCCCTGAAGGCGTGATAAGCCGCGTCGTTCAAAACGTGAGGATTTATGCCTGATTTCGGGCTTCTCCAATTCGATTGGAGACGAACGGAATCGTAGCGAACGGAATCGTTACAAACCAGCAAGACGCGGTTCGCGTAACGATAAGGCCGCAGGCTCCGCAAATAGAGTGTGCTACAGAAGTTGGTTTCGATCCTCCAGCCGTTGAGGAATGGTAGACGATGAAAAAGGAAATCGCACACGCGTTGTCCCCGCATTCGATTAGTCGCTTCGTTTCGGTTTTCATCCTGCTTCTAACCTCCGCGATCTCGTCGTGGGCGCAATACACAACCGCCAGGCTCGCCGGCATCGTCACGGACCCATCCGGCGCAGTCGTTTCCGGAGCAACTATCGCGGTTCAAGATGTGGGAACGGGATATGTCCAGACCACCACCAGCACTGTCGCCGGGCAATATCTTTTTCCCAGCCTGCCCGTGGGCAATTATCAGATCACGGTTTCCATGCCGGGCTACACGAGTTACGTTCAGAAGGGAATTGTGCTCTCCCTGGGGCAGGCGGCCACGCAGAACGTTCAATTGCAAGTTGGTCTGGTTTCACAACAGGTTGTCGTAAACGCAAACGCTTCGCTGGTGACCACCGACTCTGCCACGGTTGGCCAGTTAATCGATCAGAGGGAAATCAGCGAACTGCCGCTGAACGGCCGCGACGTACAAGAATTGGTTTTTCTCGCGCCCGGCACTACCAACGTAACCGCGAACTACTGCGCTGCCAACTGCGAGGGCGGAGTCTTTCCCAGTGAGCAGTACGCCAAAGTGAACGGCGGCGGCGCGAACGGCGTCAACTATCTGCTGGATGGTGTCGACGCCAACGACACCTACATCAATGCCAACGTGCCTTTTCCGAATCCTGACGCGATTCAGGAGTTCAATCTGATCACCGGTAATATGAGCGCCAGCTTCGGGAACGCGATTGGCGGCGTGGTGAACGTGGTTACAAAATCGGGCACGGACCGTATTCACGGTGATATTTTTGAGTTTTTTCAAAACTCCGCTCTCGATGCCAGCAATTATTTTTCCGGCGGATTGGTGAATCCGCTGAAACAGAATCAATTCGGCGGAAGTGTCGGCGGTCCGATCATCAAGAACCGCCTGTTTTATTTCGGAAGCTATCAGGGAACGCGCTTCCGCACCGCGCAGAACGGACAGATTGCTTCGGTCCCGAACGCAGCCGAGCGCACCGGCGATTTTAGCGATCTCTGCACAAATTTTGGTGGAACCTTCGTTGCCGGCATATGCACGGGCGGCAACGGAACCACTCAGTTGGCAAATCCGTTAACCGGGGCGCCCTACCTGAATAACCAGGTGACCGTATCCCCCATCGCTACCTATTTTCTGAACCATATTCCTCTGCCCAACGGTGCTAACGATCAGCTTAATTTCAATGGCGGACCAGATATTCAAACTACGGACGAGTATCTGGCCAAGGTGGACTTCAATATCGGGAAACATCACTTGAGCGGCCATTATTTTCAGATGAACTATACCGATCCCGTCTTTATTCCACCCTCCACGAATCTCCTGCAACTGCGCGGCGACGCCGAACATTTAGTTTTGAAAAACATCAGTGTTGTCGATATCTATACAATCTCGCCCACTCTATTGTTGAGCAGCTATTTCGGGTACAACAGCGAGAACGGCTCGACTCTCTCCTCGGCGCCATTCAGCGCGGCAGACGCGGGAGTGAATATTGCAGTGCCGCAAAATCTCGGCGGCGGCGTCGGTCCGGTCCTGAACGTGACCATCGGCGGCGACATTTTTTTGCCGGGTACGCCTTACGGAATCTGGAATCGTGGCGATCAATCGTTGCGCGAGATTGGTACTTGGATGAAGGGAAAGCATGAGGTGCAGTTCGGTGGCGAGATTCTACGGGTTCGCTTGCCCATGGGAAATCAATACCAGGAAAGCGGAGTTTTCGATTTTCAGGGTCTTACTGGCAGTCCTTTTGCGGACTTCGAAACCGGGCTCGTTTCTTCCTTCACCCAAGGCGGCGGACTCTATCTGAATTTCACCGGGTACAGAGAAAGCTTGTTCGTGCAGGATAGTTGGAAGGCTACTCCCCGGCTGTTGTTAACCGCTGGCTTGCGGTGGGATCCATTTTTCCCCTACACCGATAGCGACGGGCGCGTTGCCTGCTTCGTTCCAGGAGCGCAGTCTCAAAGATTTCCTACTGCTCCGGTAGGTATGCTATTTGGCGGGAAAAATCACGACCCTGGATGTCCGAACTCTTCCATTTACAACAACGCGAAGAACTTTGGGCCGCGCGTCGGCTTTGCCTACCGGATCACAGAAGATGGCAACACCAGCATACGCGGCGGAGCCGGCTACTACTATGAAGCGCCCAACACGGTTGCCTTCGAGGACGTGGTCGGTGTTCCTCCCTTCGCTCCTATCGTGAATTTGTCTGACGTGAGCCTGGCCGATCCCTTCGGGAGCGGCGGAGTCACCAATCCATTTCCCGGGCAGTTTGGGCCTGTAAATCCAAACGCGAGCACTGCGGTTTTCCCTAACGGCGGCATTTCCTTCAATCAGATTTTCGACCGTCATTTCCGTTTGCCCATGGTGTTGGCCTATAACCTGACTGCGGAACGCGGCTTCAAGAAGGATTGGATGTTGCGCGTTGCCTATGTGGGCAATAACGGACATCACCTCAGCGGCACGGGCGATCAGGAAAGCGGTCTGCTGCAATTAAATCCCGCGATTTATATACCGGGAAATAATCCGGCAACTGGCCAGCCGAACTCGACCTTAGCCAACGAGTCCTCGCGCCTGCTTTACCCCAACTACGGCTCGATCGGCTCCATTAATTCCGGAGTCGACAGTAACTACAACGCGGCGCAGATCACCCTCCAAAAGCGCATGACACACGGCTTTTCTTTCCTTACCAACTTTACCTGGGCCAGGGAACTGGATGATTTCGCGCCGGCGGGAGGATCGCCCTATTTAACCAACAGTTGTTACTGCGGCCGCTATTTCGACTATGGTCCCTCGGATGACGATCTCAACAAGACTTTCAAGATTAACGGCGAATACGAAGTACCTCACCTTGGCGTACCTAAATTGATCGGGCAGGTTGTGAATGGCTGGGGACTTTCCGGAACTCTAAGTTGGCAGACTGGATTTCCGTTCTCGATTTTTAGCGGCGTCGATAATTCCTTGAGCGGTATGTTAGGCGACCGTGCCGATCTTGCCGTGGCCAATGTTCAGCAAGCCGTTCTCGGCAGTGGCCGATCGCATGCTGCCGAAGTTCAGGAATGGTTTAACACCAATGCATTTGTGCCCAATGCGATGGGCACCTTTGGAGACACAGGGAAAAATATTCTTCGTGGGCCCCGCTTTTTCGACGCCGATCTGGCTGCGGTCAAGAATGCCAAGATCAATGAGCGTCTATCGCTTGAATTCCGTGCCGAATTTTTTAACGCTTTCAATAATGTCAATTTCGGTCGGCCAGACGGCAACCTCGCCGATATCGGCACCACGTACGGAGAAATTACCGGGATGGCCGGCTCCTCAAGCGCCAACACTTACGGCACAGCCCAGCCCAGGGCCATTCAATTCGCATTGAAATTCTTATTCTGATCTTAAGTAGATATGAGGATAGAAATAGAGGAAGAGGAGTCGCGGATGACGGTTCTGTCGAAAAGGTATCCAGGAAGTATCGCTTCGTCGATACTCGTTCAATTGCTGCTGGGTTTCTGCATCTCCCTGTATTCCGCGGCGCAAACGCCAGTCTCCAGTAATCCAGCCTCCAGTAATAGGAATGACAGCCAGGAAAATTCAGCCGCGGAACAAGCCGCCCTCCGCGGGTTCGCGGCGATTCATCCCATCGATGTTCATGTCCACGTATTCAAGACCGATCCCGCATTTCAGCAGATGCTCGAACAGCTGGACCTGAAGGTTCTGGACATTCTTGTGATGGATGACACCCTCCCCTATCGCAAGCAGTTGCAGCCACAGGTCGATGAAGGATTTGCCTTGGTGAAAAATGGTCATGGCCATGTTGCCCTTTGCACCACCTTCGACCCTTACAAGTTTGATAGCGCAACTTTCACTGCCGACGCCATCAAGCAGATCAACCGCGATTTTGCCCACGGTGCCGTTGCGGTAAAAATCTGGAAGAACATCGGAATGGAGATCAAGAATTCGAGCGGTCAATACATCATGGCCGACGATCCCAAACTCGAGCCGATTTATAAAGATATCGCCGCGCACGGTAAGACACTCATGACCCACCTCGCCGAGCCCGATGTGGCCTGGGGTCCACCCGATCCCTCCGATCCGTCGTGGTCTTACTATCAGGAAAATCCGCAATGGTATGTGGCGAACCGTCCGGGCTTTCCATCGAAGCAGAAGATTCTGGAGGCGCGTGACCACATCCTCGCCGAAAATCCGGATTTACGCATGGTGGGCGTTCATCTGGGCAGCATGGAGCGAAACCTCGATAACATCGCCGCTCACTTCGACAAGTATCCGAATTTTGCCATCGATATGGCGGCGCGAATGGATTACCTCATGCTGACCCCTCCGGAAAAGGTGCGCGCATTTCTCATCAAGTATCAGGACCGCGTTCTCTATGGAACCGACCTCGATTTGCTTCCCGATGCTGACGTTCAGGAGACGCTCAAAGATTGGCGATCTACCTACGCCCGCGACTGGAAATATCTGGCGACCGGCGAGACTTTCAGCTTCGAGGGAAAGCAGGTTCAAGGATTAAATCTGCCGCAGCCTGTTCTTCAGAAGATTTTCCGTAGCAATGCCGTCCATTGGATTCCCGGATTGTGATACGCGGCGGCTCGCAACTCCTCCAAACTCCGCTCCTAAACCACCTATCTACCTGCAATGAGTAACGGTACCTGCCCAGCTTACGAACATTTACGTTCCATTACCGATTCTTTACGCTGCGATAACATAAACCCGTCTCTAATGGGTAAGGTTATGGCCAATTCATATCGATCCGATGATATTATGGTGAGCTATTGGAGCACTTTAAATTGATTGATAATAGAAGCCGGGATCACTTTCCCACATGCCGCCCAGGCTCGCCGCTCGCGAGACGTTCTTTCAGAAAGCTGCTCAATGCAGCTGGTTCCAGGGGTGGGCCAGTGCGCTGATAATGTTTCTTGTGTCATCGCAGGTTAATCGTCCTCGTGTTGCAGGTTAAATCTCAATCCAACTGGTGTCGTTAAAGGATGGAAAACAAAACGCCCGCTACGTCTGTCGATCCGCAGCACCAACTTCCTCCCGCGAGCGAGCCGCACCGTCCCTTGTGGCGCAGGGTGCTCATGTGGCTGCTGCTGACTCTGGTCGTTGTGGTGATTCTCGTCCTCGTCTTTCGTCATCAGGACGAAAACAAGAGCGCGGCCTCTGCGGGACGCCGCGCCTTCGGCGGCCCGGTCACCACTACGGTGGCCACTGCGCAAAAGGGAAATATCGGCGTCTACATCGATGCCATCGGCACCGTGACCCCGGTCTACACCGATTCGATTACCGCCCAGGTCACTGGGGTCATAACTCAGGTGCATTACAAAGAGGGGCAACTGGTTCATAAAGGCGACCCGCTCATCGATATCGATCCTCGTACTTACGAGGCCCAGCTTCTACAGGCCCAGGGCGCTCTCGAACGCGATATCAACGTGCTTGCTGAAGCCCAAATGGACTTGAAGCGTTACCAGGATGCGTGGGCCAGAAACAGTATTCCGAAGCAGACGCTCGATGATCAGGAAAAACTTGTGCTGCAGGACGAAGGCACCGTAAAGAACGATCAGGGCACAGTGCAGTTCGATCAGGTGGAACTGGAATATTGCCACATTACTTCTCCGATCAACGGCCGCGTCGGATTGCGGCTGGTCGATCCCGGCAACCTGATTCAATCGACCGGTACCACGACTCTGGTGGTGATTACTCAGCTGACGCCGATCACCGCGATTTTTACCATCTCGGAAGATAATCTGCCTCAGGTGCAGGCGCAAACTCGCCACGGTAAGCAATTAACCGTCGATGCCTTTGGCCGTGCCCAGCAGAATAAGCTCGACAGCGGCAAGCTGCTCGCTTTCGACAATCAGATCGACACCACCACCGGCACGGTCAAGATGCGAGCCCTGTTCGACAACAAGAACGAAGCACTTTTTCCCAATCAATTCGTGAATACCCGGCTGCTGGTAAATACCTTGCAGGGTGTGACCTTAATTCCAACCTCTGCCATTCAGCACAACGGCCAGACTGCTTTCGTCTATGTTATTCAGAATGATACGGCGCAGATTCGCAACATTACGGTCGGAGTGTCGGACGGCGAAACCACTCAGGTGACCGGCATCAATCCCGGCGATGTAGTGGCCAATAGCAGCTTTGACAAGCTGCAAAACGATTCCAAGATCACAATTTCCAAGCAGGCGTTGCCCAGCGCATCCAGCGAGAGCCAGGCCCCGTGAGTCCGTCGCGCCCATTCATCATGCGGCCGGTTGCGACCTCGCTGCTGATGGCGGCGATCATGCTGGTAGGCATCGTTGCCTACACGCAGTTGCCGGTGTCGGCGCTCCCTGAGGTCGATTACCCAACCATTCAGGTGCAAACCTTTTATCCTGGCGCCAATCCGCTGGTGATGGCCACCACCGTAACCGCGCCCCTGGAGCGGCAATTCGGCCAACTTCAGGGTCTCAGCCAGATGACCTCCACCAGTTCCGGTGCTACCTCGGTCATCGTTCTACAATTCAATCTAAGCCTCAACATTGATGTTGCCGAAGAAGAGGTGCAGTCGGCCATCAATGCAGCGCAAAGTTATCTTCCTTCGAACCTTCCGGTGCCGCCGGTCTATAACAAGACCAATCCGGCCGATGCTCCCGTGCTCACGCTTGCCGTCACCTCTGATTCTCTTCCGCTGCCCCAAGTGGAAGATCTTGTAGACACGCGGCTCGCCCCCAAGCTCTCGCAGTTGAACGGAGTCGGGTTGGTGAGCATCAGCGGTGGGCAGAAACCCGCCGTGCGCATCCGCGCCAATCCCGTGCAGCTTGCCTCCTACGGAATCGATATGGAGAGTTTGCGCACCGCGCTCACCCAGGCCAGCGTAAATGCCGCGAAAGGCAACTTTGACGGTCCTCGCCAGGACTACCAGATTGATTCCAACGATCAATTGGTCAGCAGCGCCGACTACCGCAATATCGTGGTCGCCTATCGCAATGGCGCGCCCGTCATGCTCACCGATGTCGCGCAAATTATCGATGGCGTCGAGAACAATACTCAAGCCGCCTGGATGAACCAGACGCCCGCAGTCATCGTCAACGTCCAGCGCCAGCCGGGGGCGAACACCATCAGCGTCGTAAAGAGCATTAAAAAGCTGTTGCCCCAGCTGGAAGCCAATCTTCCTGCCTCCATAAAAGTCACCACGCTTACCGATTTGACCACCGCAATTCAGGCCTCGGTGTCGGACGTTGAATTCGAATTGCTGCTCACCATCGGCCTGGTCGTATTGGTCATCTTTCTTTTCCTGCGCAGTCTCTACGCCACAATCATTCCAAGCGTGGCCGTTCCGTTGTCGCTGGTTGGAACCTTCGCCGCGATGTATGCGCTCGGCTATAGCCTGGACAATCTGTCGCTCATGGCCTTGACCATCTCCACCGGATTCGTGGTCGACGATGCCATCGTGATGATCGAGAACATCTCGCGCTATATCGAGGAAGGCGAAAAGCCCATGGAGGCGGCGCTGGTGGGCGCAGAGCAGATTGGCTTCACCATTCTGTCTCTGACCGTCTCCCTGATTGCCGTGCTCATTCCGCTGCTCTTTATGGGAGATGTGGTGGGCCGGCTTTTCCGCGAGTTCGCCGTTACGCTCGCGGTCACCATTGTCATCTCCGCGGTGGTTTCGCTGACGCTTACTCCCATGATGTCGGCGCGGATTCTGCGGCACGAGCCCAAGGAACAGCAGGGGCGCATCTACCAGGCGTCTGAGCGCGCTTTCGAGAGCATGATCGCCTTCTACGGTCGCACTCTTAAATTTGTCCTCGAATATCAGACCATCACGTTATTTGTAGCTCTCGGCACTCTTGTCCTTACGGTGTTCCTCTACATCGTAATCCCAAAAGGATTTTTCCCCACTCAGGATACCGGGGTTATTCAGGGCATCTCCCAGGCTGCGCAAACCATTTCTTTCCCGGCGATGGCGGAGAAGCAGCAGGAACTCGCGAAAGTCATCTTGCAGGACCCGGCCGTCGAGAGCCTTTCTTCCTTTATCGGAGCTGACGGAACCAACACCACGCTGAATAGCGGCCGCATGTCGATCAATCTCAAGCCGCTCGAGCAACGCCACATCAGCGCTGAGGACCTGGTGCGCCGGTTGCAATCCAGCTTGCAGAAAGTGCATGACATCTCGTTGTACATGCAGCCCGTACAAAACATCACCGTCGATGACCGGGTGAGCCGCACCCAATATCAATACACGCTCGAAGATCCCGATGCGGACGAACTGAATACATGGACTAATCGCTTCGTCGCCAAGCTGCAAACTCTTCCGGAGTTGGAGGATGTTGCAACCGATCAGCAGAACGGCGGCATGGCGGTCTCGCTGGATATCGATCGTGTCACCGCCTCGCGGCTTGGCATCGCTCCCTCTACCATCGACAACACTCTGTACGATTCGTTTGGCCAGCGCCAGATCAACACGATGTATACGCAGCTCAATCAATACCACGTGATCCTGGAGGCCCAACCACAGTTCCAGCAGAGTCCCAGCACCTTGCAGAACCTTTATATACAGGCCAACGCCTCCTCGGGAACTTCCGGGCCGGCAGCTTCTTCCTCTTTCTCGGCGTCAGGCTCGGCTTCCGCCGGATCGAACTCCACCACCACGGCGCTGCCTTATACGCCTGCTTCCGGCGTTCTCATTCCGCCTCAGAATGCGCTTGCCGCGACCAATAGTTCATCTTCGCCAGGGTCCGGAGCCGCTCCCAATACCTCGACCACCGCGGCAATCGCCAATTCGGTGCCGCTGGGTGCGTTCACTCACATCCACCACACCAGTGAAGCTCTTTCCATCAATCACCAGGGACAGTTTCCTTCGGTTACCGTTTCCTTCAATTTGGCGCCCAACGCTGCGTTGGGAAACGCGATTTCCGCAATCGATAAAGTGCAAGCCGGCATGCACATGCCCGCCAGCCTGCAGGCTGGGTTTCAGGGCACGGCGGAATCGTTCAAGAATTCGCTCTCCAATGAGGCTCTGTTAATTCTTGCGGCTTTGGTGACGGTTTACATCGTGCTCGGAGTGCTCTACGAAAGTTTCATTCACCCGGTGACCATTCTCTCCACTCTTCCTTCCGCCGGAGTAGGTGCTCTCCTGGCGCTGATGCTTTTCCATCAGGATCTGAGTGTCGTGGCTATCATCGGCATCATTCTGCTGATCGGTATTGTGAAGAAGAACGGAATCATGATGGTAGATTTCGCGCTCGAGGGAGAACGGCAGCATGGCAAGAATTCCACCGACGCCATCTATGACGCCAGCCTGCTCCGTTTCCGTCCCATCATGATGACCACCATGGCCGCATTGCTCGGCGGACTTCCCCTGGCGCTCGGAACCGGCATCGGCTCGGAAATTCGGCGTCCCCTGGGAATCGCGATGGTCGGCGGACTCATATTAAGCCAGGCGCTCACCCTCTACACCACTCCGGTGATTTACATCTTCTTTGACAGCTTGGGAGACAGATTTTCTCGCTGGAGGTCTGGCAAATCCTCTAGCGGCAGCGGCACGGCGCATCCGGCAGAGCAGGCATGAACCCTTCTGAGCTATTTATTCGGCGTCCGGTGGCAACCACTTTGTTGACCATCGCGATCGCCATCGCCGGCGCGATCGCTTTCACCGTGCTGCCGGTTTCGCCGTTGCCTCAGGTCGATTTCCCCACCATCGCGGTTGCTGCAACCCTCCCCGGAGCCAGCGCCCAGATCATGGCCTCTTCCGTCGCTACCCCGCTCGAACGGCAGTTTGGCCATATCGCGGGAGTCTCGGAGATGACTTCCTCCAGTTCGCTGGGCACCACTTCGGTCACCATTCAATTCGATCTGAGCCGCAACATTGACGGTGCGGCGCGCGATGTGGAAGCGGCCATCAGCGCCGCCCGTTCCTATTTGCCAACCAATCTCCCAGGCAATCCCACCTACCGTAAGGTCAACCCCGCCGATGCTCCCATCATGATCATCGGCCTGACCTCCAAGAAATACGCCACTGGCAAGTTGTATGACGAAGCTTCCACCGTGATGTCGCAGAAGCTTTCCCAGATCCAGGGAGTGGGACAGGTATCCGTGGGAGGCAGTTCACTGCCATCCGTCCGCGTGGACGTGAATCCAACCCAACTCAATAGCTATGGTTTGACCTTGGCCGGTGTGCAGGCCATCTTGAGCACCCAGAATGCGGACGAGCCCAAAGGTCAAATATCTGACGGCACCACCACGGCCGACATCATTGCCAACGATCAGATCTCCCATGCCGAGGACTACAAGCCGATCATCATCGGCTACCACAACGGCACGGCGGTCCGGCTCTCCGATGTCGCCGAGGTCACGGATGCGGTATCGAACATTCGCTCCGCCGGATATCTGAACGGAATACCCGCGGTCATGATGATCATCTTCCGCCAGCCCGGCGCGAACATCATTCAGACCAACCAGAATATCCGCGACCAATTGCCATTTCTCAAGGCTTCCATTCCGCAGGGCATCGACACCACCATCGTTCTCGACCGGACCACCACGATCAAAGCCTCGGTAAAAGACGTGGAAACCACGTTAATGATCTCCGTGGTTCTGGTTATTCTGGTGGTCTTCGTCTTTCTGCGCAATGCCCGCGCCACCCTGATTCCCAGCGTAGCCGTTCCGGTCTCTCTAATCGGCACATTCGCGGCGATGTATCTTTTCGGTTACAGCCTGGACAATCTTTCCCTCATGGCGCTTACCATCTCCACCGGGTTCGTGGTCGATGACGCCATCGTAGTAATGGAGAACATCTCCCGCCATCTCGAGGCAGGAATGGAGCCCTTCGCTGCGTCCCTGCTGGGTGCGGAAGAAATCGGCTTTACCGTTTTTTCGATCAGCGTTTCCTTGATTGCGGTTTTCATTCCTATCTTGATGATGGGAGGTATTGTCGGCCGCCTCTTCCGCGAGTTCGCTGTCACGCTGTCCACCGCGATTGTGGTCTCGATGGTGATTTCGTTGACCACCACTCCCACCATGTGTGCGCACCTGCTGAAGTCGCACCCTGCGAAGGAAGATAAGCTGGAAGCTCATAACCGGCTTTACCGCATGAGTGAGGCGGGTTTCACCTGGCTGCTTGAAACCTATCGCCGAACTTTAACCTGGGCACTGAATCATTCGGTGCTGATGCTGATCGTTCTGGCGCTTACCATCGCGCTAAACGTTGTCCTCATTATCAGGATACCGAAAGGCTTTTTCCCCCAGCAGGACACTGGCGCGATCGTCGGAGGACTCCAAGGGCCGCAGGATGCGTCGTTTCCCTTCATGGATTACTCCATCAAGCAGTTGGTGGGAATAATTAAGGCCGATCCCGCGGTCGCCAATGTAATTGCTTTCACGGGGGGCCAGGGAGCCACCAACACAGGCTTTGTCTACATCAGCCTCAAGCCGCTGGATGAGCGCAAGATCGGCGCTCCCGAGATCATCAATCGTTTACGCCCCAAGTTAAACCGTTTGCCGGTAGCCTCAGCATTCTTGCAGGCTGCGCAGGACCTGCGCATCGGAGGCCGCTCCAGCAACGCGCTTTACCAGTACACCATTCAGAGCGATAACATTCAGGATCTTTCCACCTGGGGCCCGCAGCTTTTAGCGGAGATGAAAAAAACTCCGGGGCTGCAAGACGTGAACACCGACCAGCAGAACGGCGGGTTGGAGGAGTTGATAACTTATGACCGCGCTACTGCCGCCAGAGTAGGAGCAACCGCGCAGTCCCTCGACAGCTCTTTATACGACGCCTTCGGCCAGGCGGAAGTGTCGATCATTTACACCCAGCTCAATCAATACTATGTAGTCCTCGAAGTTGCCCCGAAATATTGGCAGACCCCCGAAGGGCTGAAAGATATTTATCTGCGCAGCAGTGGCGCTTCGGCTAGTAGCGGCAGCGGTTCGAGCGGCAGTTCTTCAAGCAGTAGTTCGAGTAGCAACAATAATTCGAGCAGTTCATCCAGCGGCGCCAATACGCCTCAATCCGGCAATGTACCTCTCAACACGATAACCTCTGCCCAATCCGGCACCACGCCGCTCGCCGTGAACCACACGGGACTATTTCCTTCAGTGACCGTCTCTTTCAATCTGGCTCCCGGAGTTTCCTTAGGCGATGCCACCGAACGCATTGCTGAAATCGAGCGCAGACTGAACACGCCGCAGACCATTCGCGGCTTCTTCGCAGGAACCGCGCAAGCCTATCAACAGTCGCTGAGTACAGAAAAGACCCTGATCACAGTTGCACTGCTGGCTGTCTATATTGTGCTGGGCATACTCTACGAAAGCCTGGTGCATCCCCTTACCATCATCTCGACCCTGCCCTCTGCCAGCGTTGGCGCCATGCTGGCGTTGATGTTATTTAAGGTCGATCTGAGCGTAATTTCCATCATTGGCATTGTGCTATTGATCGGCATCGTGAAGAAGAACGCCATCATGATGATCGACTTCGCTCTGGTTGCCGAGCGACAGGAGGGCAAGAGTCCCGCGGATTCAATTTTCGAGGCGTGCATGCTCCGCTTCCGCCCGATTCTTATGACAACTATGGCGGCCTTGTTCGGCGCCATTCCCCTGGCTTTTGGCACTGGCACGGGATCGGAACTGAGAAGGCCTCTGGGAATCACAATTGTTGGCGGATTGATTGTGAGCCAGATGCTCACGCTTTATACGACCCCGGTTGTATATCTGTTCCTCGATCGATTGCGGCTTCGCGTTTTAGGAAAGTCGCGTGACAGCCTGTCCGCCCCGGCTGCGGAAATGAGTTAGCGATGAGCTTGTGGATCAATTTGAATTTGTTCTCGAAAAGAACGGCTCAATTCGAATTTGCTTTGAAGGGTGCGGCTTCACAGCGTGCCGGAAACCGTTGATTCGAGCGGTGTTCGGGAAGGGCACGGCTTCAGCCGTGCCGTAAGAGCTGCGTTTTTATACGGCTTTAGCCGCTGAGGGGCAATAGAAATGAACCCACTAGCAGCGATGAAATTCGTTAGTATTTGAGGGAGCCAAGTCATGACGATCTTTCGGCAAAAAGCTCTAAGCTCGATGATTGCGATAAGTGCGGGCGCGCTCTTGTTGCTATCCTCCGGTTGCGTGGTGGGACCAAAGTATCACGCTCCCGCGCCGCAGGCGCCCGCTCCCCAATACAAGGAATCGACCACGCAATTCCAGGACAACGGACCATGGCAAGTGGCCCAGCCCTCCGATGCCATGCTGCGCGGCAAGTGGTGGGAGATCTTCAACGATCCCGAGTTGAACGCGCTCGAAGACGACTTGAATATCAATAATCAAAACATCAAAGAATTTTTCGAAAACTTCATGGAAGCCCGTGCCGTGGTGCGGGAGGCCCACGCGCAATTTTACCCGACGATAACCGCTGCGCCCTCCATCACGCATGCGCGAACCTCGGCGAACCAAGGAGGCGTGAGCACGGGCGGCGTAACCTCTACTAATTCTTCGAAACTGCAGACCACGGTTTACCAGCTTCCGATGGAAGCCTCCTGGACGCCCGATTTGTGGGGCAAGGTGCGGAACACGGTGCGCGCAGCGCAGTATTCCGCGCAGCTCAGCGCAGCCGATCTGGAGAATGAGACGCTTACCGAGCAAGCAGCTCTGGCGGAGTATTTTTTCGAAATTCGCGGTCAGGATGCCCTCCAGAAGCTCTACAACGATACCGTCGCGGCCGATCAGAAAGAACTCGATTTAACCCGTGCGCAATACGAAACCGGCATCACGAATCAGATTTCCGTGGTTGAAGCGCAGGCCGCATTGCAAAGTGCACAGGCAGGTGCGACCAACGTAGGTGTCGCGCGCGCTCAGTATGAGCATGCGATTGCCATGCTGGTAGGCAAAGCAGCCACAAATTTCTCCATCCCGGTGAAACCGGTGACCACAGCTCCGCCTCCGATCCCAGTCGGCGTTCCCTCGCAATTGTTGCAGCGCCGTCCCGACGTTGCCGCCGCCGAACGCACCATGGCCGCAGCCAACGCGCAGATTGGTATCGCTTACGCGGCTTACTACCCAAGTCTCAATTTGACCGCCGAAGGTGGTTTCGAAAGTACGATAGCCGGGAAATTGCTTTCGTGGCCCAGCCGTTTCTGGTCAGTGGGTTCATCGGTGTCTGAAACCGTCTTTGATGGCGGCCTGCGCCGGGCGACCGTTCAGCAGTATGTTGCCACCTACAACGCCGATCTTGCCGGTTACCGGCAAACTGTTCTCAATGCTTTCCAGCAGGTTGAGGATGGGCTCGCCGAAGTACGCATTCTGTCGAAGGAAGTTGAGCAACAAAAAGACGCGGTGAAGTCGGCGCAAACTTATCTCCAGCTCGAAGAGGCGCGCTACGAAACCGGGATCGATCCCTACGTCGATGTGCTGGTGGCCCAAATCACCGTGCTATCCGATATGCAAACCTTAAACAATTTGCAGGTCGAAGAAATGGCGGACTCCGTGGCGCTCATTGAGGCTCTGGGCGGCGGCTGGGATAATTCTCAATTGCCCACTCCTCATCAGGTCACGCAAAAACCACCGAGCGAAACCACAAAAATCGAACAGTGAGTGCGTCTTTACTTCGTGTAGGTTCGTGCCCTTAGCGGTGAACGGTTTTGCGACTCCGAAAAGTTGTCCCGAAAACCCGGCAACTCAGATTTGGTCGCCCAGCATTCGATCCAGATTGAATGCCGCGCTGATCAGCGCCAAATGTGTGAACGCCTGCGGGAAGTTTCCTAACGCCTCGCCTTGCGGTCCCGTCTGCTCGGAGTAGAGGCCCAGGTGATTGGAATATCCCAGCATTTTTTCAAACAACAGCCGGGCGTGCTCGAGCTTCTCCGGCACCGCCATGCTGGCGCGAGTCAATGCCTCGATCAGCCAAAAAGAACACATGTTGAAACTGCCCTCTTGTCCCGGAAGTCCGTCGACGCTGGGTTCCGGCGGATAGCGATACACCAGGCTATTGCTGACCAGCCCACCCTCGCGAGGATTTTTAAGAATGGCGTCCAGAGTGCTAAGCATGCGCGGATCGTTCGGCGCCATGAACAGCACCAGCGGCATAATCAGTATCGAAGCATCTAGATCATCGCTGCCATAATATTGCGTAAACGCCTTGCGCTTCTCGTTCCAGCCCAGCTCCATCACTTGCTCGTAAATATGGTCGCGCTCAATCAGCCACCTCGACTGGTTGGCAGGCAGCGACCGCTTTTGAGCGAGGCGGATTCCGCGATCGAGCGCCACCCAGCTCATCACTTTGGAATAAACAAAATTCTGCTGCCGGTTGCGCATCTCCCAAATACCGGCGTCAGGACGCTGCCAGTTATCACAAATCCAGTCCAGGCGCCCGCGGACCATCAGCCATTGATCATAAGCGGTCGGGCTCACGTACTTGTTGGCCAGATAGAGAGCGTCCAGGAACTCGCCGTAGATGTCTCCCTGATATTGGTTGACCGCCTGGTTGCCCACTCGAACGGGCGACGATCCGCAATACCCTTCCCAATGGTCCAAGGTGTATTCCGGAAGGTTCTTCTCACCGTGAATCGTGAAAACCACCGCAGAGTCTTCCTTCACGTTCATATTTTTAGAAGCGTATTTGTGGATCCAGCTTATAAAATCGGTTGCTTCGCTCTTGAAGCCAAGGCGTACCATCGCATAAACCGTGAAAGCGGCGTCGCGTAACCAGGTATAGCGGTAATCCCAGTTGCGGCTTCCTCCCACCACTTCCGGCAAACTGGTCGTAGGCGCCGCAATGATCGCACCCGTTGGTTCGAAACTGAGAAGTTTCAGCGCCAGTGCCGATCGGTAGACCTGCTCCCGCCACCGCCCGTGGTAGGTACACTTGGAAAGCCAGTCATGCCAGAATCTGACGGTTCGCTTCAACAAAGCTTCAGCTTCTCGCTCGGAGGGTGGTGCCGGCAAACTCCCTTCGGCGCAATCGTCCCTCAGAAGGAAGACTTCGGACTTGCCTTCGTCGAGCACGAACTCGGCGGTCACGCCGCCCTTGCCATCGTTCTTGAGCGGAACCTTGGTCGAAAGTTCTAAGTTAAAGTTGCCGCCCTTGAATCGCGCACCGTTGTGTTCGACGGTTGTATGGTGTTTTTGACGGCCATAATCGAACGCCGGATGGCAGGTCACATGAACCCTCACCGCCCCTCGCACGCAGCGTACGCGGCGATACAAGTGACGGTACTCAGGCGAGCCGGAAGGCAATCCCACTGGCATGAAGTCTTCCAGTTCAAGAATTCCATCCTGCAAAAGAAACCTGGTCACAAGGATATTCGTAGAGGGCCAGTAAGATTGCTTGTGCCGGACCACTTTTGCCTTGGCGCAGATCTCGAATCGCCCGCCTTTTTTATCGTCGAGAATCGCCCCAAAGACGCTGGGCGAATCAAAGTGCGGAGAGCAATACCAGTCCAGCGAACCATTCATGCCGATCAGCGCCACGGTACGCATATTGCCGATCACTCCATAATTCTCAATGGGCTGATATGGCATTTCCTTTGTCCTTTATTTCCTGGTGTGAAAAACCCTGGTGTTAACAATCTCGCCGTCAAAAGTCCCGGTATGAGAAGTCCTGAACCTGCGAAGGGTTGCAAGCAGCGCTGCAATTAGCATCGTTACGCAGTCTTTCCTTCGGATATCTTCCTGGCTGATCTTCGCCCACCACTGGCGCTCTGGTGAGGAAGGAAAGATGAAGGCCGAAGAAGTCTCGCCTAATGCCTAGGCCGGAGTTGAGGAAACTTGGTGAGCGCGGAAGGATTCGAACCTTCGACCCATGCCTTAAAAGGGCATTGCTCTACCAACTGAGCTACGCGCCCCGACCGTAAGATAGTTTACCATTGAGGCTGCATAGGACCGGCTGCAATCGTCCCGCCGCCAGCGGAATTTCAAGGGAACAATTCAATTTGCAAGAAGACAAGATTGGCTGGCAAGAGAACAAGATTCGTATTACGGCACGGCTTCAGAGGTTATAGAAAAACTCGGTCTTGGTGTTGATTTTGGGTGACACAGCGGTTTACGGTTGCGATCACTCCGCTGTTTCCAATGGCGGTTTTAGCCGCTGAGGCAGCAACCAGGGATGGATCTTGTGACGGATTCGGCTGACCAGTTACTGATAGGCGTCGATGTCGGCGGGACAAAAGTAGCTGCCGGAGCCGTGAACTCTACCGGCGAAATCACCTTCCAAACTCGAACCCCTATGGTCGCCAACGATGCAGCCGCCGGCTTGGCTGCCGTCATTTCCGCCATCAACTCAGTCAAGAATGGAATCAGCGGAGCCGGTGGAGAGCTTGCAGGCATTGGAATCTGTGCTCCCGGACCTCTCGATCCGCGATCCGGCGTAGTGATCAATCCTCCTAATCTTCCTGGCTGGCGAAACTTTCCCCTTGCCGCCGAAGTGGTCAAGATTTTCAATCTGCCGGTGAAAGTCGACAATGACGGCAACGCCGCGGCTCTGGCCGAAGCTTTGTGGGGAGCCGGTCGCGGATTCCGCAATGTGTTCTGCGCAACCATCGGCACTGGCATCGGCACCGGAATTGTATTCGATCGCCACATCTATCATGGCCGAACTGGCTCCGCCGCTGAGGGCGGTCACAACACCATCGATTATCGCGGCCCTCGCTGCAATTGTGGGAAGCTGGGCTGCATCGAGATTCTGGCTTCTGGACCCGCCATCGCCCGCAGAACTTCCGACAAAATATTGAAAGAAGGACCAGGTAAGGCAGGGCGAACTTCTGCAATCCTGGAACTGGCCGGGGGCAAGATAGATCGCATTACCAGCGAAATGGTTGGCAAAGCTTACGAAGCCGGTGATTTGCTCGCGAAAGAGGTTTTGCAGGAGACCGCGTTTTATTTGACCGTCTGGCTGGGGAATATCATCGATTTGCTCGAGCCTGACGTCATCATTATCGGCGGAGGCGCAGGAGCGATGATGAGCCCATTCTTCGGTGAGATCGAACAGCTACTTCCTCGTTGGACTGTAAATTCCCATAGCCAGGAGATCCCTCTGCTGCTCGCGCACTATGGCAAGGACGCCGGTATCGCCGGCGGCGCAGCTCTCTGCCGTTAACCGGCAACCGAACGTCTCACGCCCTCGCCTTATCGATGTTCGCTTCCCAAATGCCCTTGGATTTCAGAATAAGTTCCACAGCCTCGCGGATCGCACCGCGGCCGGCCAGCGCTTTCGTAGCGTAGTGCGCCGCCTTTTTCACCTCGGGCACTGCATCGCCTACGGCTATGGCCAGCCCCACCCGCCGCAATAACGGAATATCGGGAAGATCGTCACCCACATAGGCCACGGCGGAGTCCGTCACTCCTGCCTTCGCCAGGATCTCTTCATAGGCAGGCATCTTCAGTGCCTGCTTCATGTAAATAAATTCCATCTTCATTTCGTTCGCGCGGCGCAGCAGTGCCGCACTCTCGCGTCCGGTAATGCATCCTGTTCTCAGCCCGGCGGTGCGCGCCAGCGTCAATCCCTGACCATCATGCGCATCGAAGGTCTTTATCTCGAGCGCGCTGCCGTCCGGTTGCGAAAGCAAAGTTACGCCGCCGTCGGTCATGGTTCCGTCAACGTCCATCAGCAGCAAGGTGATCTGCGCGGCCCGCTTCCTGAGCGCGGGAGAGATTTTTGTTAGGCCGGCCAAACTGCCTCCGTGAGAGTCTGGAAGTGAGAGCGTGGAAGAGTGAGTTTAAGCCAAAATCTGCCGGGAGGCCACCGAGGGGTTCATGTAGGGACAGCCGCCCTCGGCTGTCCAGTCGAGCGAAGCTCGACTCTTGCCGTAACCACGGAAATTACGCGGCTTATAATTCCTCAGAATCGCCTACATGCCCGCGGATCGTTGCAGTTTTTTTACCGTGCGCGCCGCCAGTTCAGGGAGCGACGGCATGGACTCCGGAACAAGCAATTTTCGCTCCTCCGGCTGCGAACCATTGCGGATCGCGTCCGCTAATATCTCCAATGCGAGATCGGCGTTTGGCCGGATATAAATCGTAGCCGCCAGCGTGCCGTTGCGCACCCACGCCTGACCGGTCTTCGGCAACCCATCGCATCCGGCAAACGGAATCTTGAGCCATCGCTCGCGCTCGGTCGGGGGCATCTCTTCAAATGCTTTTCTGGCGCCCATCGCCATGCTGTCGTCCTGCGCGGCCACCAGGTCGATCCGAGTTTCCTGCGAAGTACGCAGTCGCAGCCAGGAACTAACCGCCTTGTGTGCGCTCTTCTCCGTCCAGTTCGCCCGCATTGTCTTCAGTTGAATATTTGCCGGCTTGGCCCGGTTCATTCCGGCGGTGCGCTCTTTCGCCGCCGCGCTGTTTGCCGGTCCTTCGATGTAAAGCACCATCCCTCCGTTAGGAAGCAGCGCCGCAATTTGTTTTCCCTGAATCTGTCCCACCGCTTCGTGCGCGGAACTAATGGAAAAAACTGGCACACGAAAAGCCTGCCTAAGCTGGTGAATGTAATCCGCATCGTGATTTAGAATTCCCCAGCCGATCTTCGCCGCCGCGGCCGCGCGAGCTACTTGCGGGAAACCGGTGCCTCCGGCTGGTTCGAACACAATGCCATCGGGACGCGAACCTTCTGGCGCTTGCACAAATCCCAGCAATTGCTGGCTCTGCGTTACGGCATCGTTGTTGGCGTGGACGATCTGGAGGTCGGCATCGAGCCGTCGCGCAGCTTTCTCGGCCGCTGCCGCCTGTTCGAGTTGGTAGTCGTTATCGTTATTGGTCAGAGAAAGCACAAAGCTAAGTTTCTTCATTCGGGGCCCGCCATAATCATAGTCATGTTCCAGCATGCCCGCCGGTAACCAGAGTAACCATGAAGTTTTCGTAAAAAATAAAATTTCGCTTTTTGATTCTTCGGAAATCGGAAATGTTCTCTTCCTGAGCACTACGCGCGGAATGCCATTCTACTCACCGCTAGCGAACCACCTCGACTGATAACCAATCGAGCACCTCCACCATCCGCGCAATTGCTTTATGAAGCTACTTCTGCGGTAATCCAATGTTGAGGATCTTCTTCAATATTTCCTATGGAAACTCTGTCGCTGCAAGCTGCGGAATTCATTGAAAACGATAAGGATTCTCATTTTGAACATATCTTCGTCCGTTCCGTCTTTGTCCGTTCAACCAGTGTGGTCTCGCGCAGCGTGGCTGGAGAAACTTTAATCGTTCCTATCCGCGGCAAAGTCGGCGATCTGGCCTCCATCTACAGCTTCAACGGAACCGGATCGTTGATCTGGCAATGTTTGGAATCTCCCAAAACTCTCGCGGAATTAACCGCTGCCGTGGTGCGGGAGTATGCGGTCGAGTGCGAGCAGGCAGAGCGCGATGTAAAACAATTTCTGAATGACATGCTCTCGGTGGACCTGGCCGAAGCGCGACCATTACCGGAATTTGCCACTCGTAGTTCTTAGATCAGATTAGGGTTCTAGCGAATCAGGCCAACTATGGATCAACTGACTTACGGAGCGTTCAGCGCGGACCTGCACCAGAAGCAAGCGGGCCAGCGCGCGCCCATGCAGGTTTCCATTGAAGTCACCCGGCGCTGTCCGCTCGAATGCCAGCACTGCTACAACAACCTTCCCATGGGCGACCAGGACGCGCGCAGCCGCGAAATGACCACGGAAGAACACTTCCGCATGCTCGACGAACTGGTCGAGATCGGCACCTTCTGGCTGCTCTACACCGGCGGCGAGATTTTTGCCCGCAAGGATTTCCTCGAGATCTACACCTACGCCAAGAAGAAGGGATTTCTCATTACCCTCTTCACCAACGGCACCCTCATCACCGAAAAGATCGCCGACTATCTGGTCGAGTATCCCCCCTTCGCCATTGAGATTACCCTCTACGGCCGCACTCGTGAAACCTACGAAGCTCTGACTATGATTCCCGGTTCGTATGACCGCTGCCTGCGCGGAATCAAGTTATTGCGCGAACGTGGATTGCCGCTGAAGTTGAAAACCGTGGCTACGAGCATTAACAAACATGAGATCGGAGCCATGCGGCAGTTCGCGGAAGAAGAATTAGGTGTCGATTTCAAGTTTGATGGTCAAATTAATCCGCGCATTGACTGTTCTCAGAGTCCGCTTGCAGTACGGCTTACGCCAGAGGAAGTTGTGGCGCTCGATATGAATGCCCCAAAAGGGGTGAGCGAATATCGTCGCCTGGCACAACACGATATGGAGAAATCCCCGAATCTCGCCGACAGCGACACCGTGTATTTCTGCGGCGGAGGGATAAACTCATTTGCCATCAACGCCTACGGAGAGATGGGCATCTGTGTGATTTCCCAGCAGGAGACGTTCCGAGTTCAGGAAGATGGTTTGATGCGGGTTTGGGAAGACTCCCTGCTCAAACTGCGAACGCGTAAGCGCACCCGAATCACGAAATGCGTCGAATGCCGCATTCAATCTCTCTGCGGTATGTGTCCGGCGAATGGCGAGATGGAAAACGGGGACAGGGAGAGCCCGGTTGAGTTCCTTTGTCATGTGGCTCACCTTCGCGCCGCGGTCATAGGAATCGAAGTTCCAGCCCATGGTGATTGCGAATTTTGTGCCCAGGGAAGTCGTCACGATGAACTGCGTGAATCCGCGTCCCGTATTCAGTGCAAGGAAATCGATGTCGAGAGCTGGATGGGACCGTCACAGATACTGCCAATTTTGAACAACCCGACCACCGTGAGCAGCTGCGGAAGTTGCGGTTGCCACTGAAAGCTGTACCAAGAGGCAAGGGCCCAATGAATCGCAAATTAGAACAACAAGATAGGAAGGGGTACGAACCGCCAAAATTAATGACGATTAGTCTGCGTCCCGAGGAAGCCGTTTTGGGTCATTGCAAGACGTTCAGCGGCGGTGGTAACAACTCTGCCTTTGGATGTACTCCAGTCGGTGTCTGCAACAGTATTGGATCTTGATCCGGCGAACGCAAGAACCATGGAGCGAGCGATCAACACCACGGCGCGCAGCGGTTTTTGCATCGGAGGCATTAGCCTCGAAATTCAAAACTACACTGACCAGGGGAGTACCCATCGTCCGGCTCTCGATGCCTTTCGGTTCGAGTCCGAGAATCCCGACATTGCCATTCAGCTTGAGTGGCTGCCAGCCCTAAAAACACTTCCTGCCGCTCAGATCTTCGATTCTGGGTGTACTTGGCGATTGTATGAGGACAAGCCGGGCTTCAGGTTTGACTTCCATGCCGCGGCGCTCGAAGCAGTGCCGCACAAAAGACTTTTTATCGACCGGAGCTTCTCTAAAGCCCGGCTCCAGTTAAGTGAGGAGTTACGCGTCCGGATGCCTTACCTCCTATCCCCGCTGGGCTACCCCCTCGACGAACTCCTGATTATGCACCGCCTCACCCAGGAGCGTGCGATCGAACTGCACGGCGTCGGCATCGTCGGACCCGATGGTGCGAGTAACTTGTTTGTCGGACATTCCGGGGCGGGCAAGAGCACGACGGCGCGGCTGTGGACTTCGCTCCACAAAGTCGACATCCTCAGCGACGACCGCATCATTATCCGCGAAAGCCCGGCGCGCGAACTCCATCCCGGCGACGATCCCAGCGAAATCTTCATGTACGGCACTCCCTGGCATGGCGAGGGATGTTTCGCTCTCCCGCAACGCGCCCCGCTCAATCGCATCTTCATCCTCGAACACGGCCACGGCAATGTTCTCACCCGGCTTACCCGCAGCCAGATGGTTGCTGAATTATTTGCTCGCGCCTTCGTCCCCTTTCATCGCCATGAATATGTGGAGAACGCGTTGAGTTTTCTCGAGCGCGTGGCCGATTCCGTCCCTTGCTATCGATATTCTTTCGAGCCCGATGAGCGCGCTGTAGAAACCATTCTGCAGCTCAATGACTAGCGCTGAGGAAATCCCTCAGGGCCTGAAGCCCATTCTAAATTTGATCTGTCAGCGCGCTGAAGCGCTGCGCCACCCGAAAGCAAATCCCCAAGCCGAGAGTTCCAGATCAACGCGTGCCCATGACTAACCCCGAATCCGATTCGGCGCGGTTTGAGGCAATCAGTCGCGAGCTGCTGAGTCGCGGCCTGACCGTGCGCTTTGAGGCGCGCGGCGCCAGCATGTCTCCCTGTATCCGTGACCGCGAGATTGTTCATGTTACCGCCGTAATCGTGAGCAAATTACGGAAGGGCGATATTGTCTTATTGAATTCTAATGATGGCTTCCGGGTCCACCGGTTAGTTGTGGCCGACCCGTCCAAAGATTTGTTCGTGACGCGCGGCGATTGCGGCCAGCAGGATGACCCTCCCGCGCGCAGCGATCAAATTCTCGGTGTCGTCGTCGCCAAGGAAGTGAAATTGGGAAAGAGAATGGTTCCAGCGAAACTCAAGGGATTCGGCGGTAGATTGCTCCGCGGCGCAGCGCGCGCACAATACCTGGCGGCCAAAGCTTTGCGCGCATTGCGATCATCGCGCACGGGCAGCGGTATTCTTGGCCTTGCCGTCCTGTTCCTTATTCTTGCGGTATCGAATTCCTACGCGCAAGTGGCAGTAGATGCTGCCACGAGTTCCGACAAGGAATTCACGGGCACGGGTACTCTCACCTTTGCCCACACCACTACCACGACCGGCGCCAACTTGCTGCTGGTAGTGGGAGTGTCGATGAACATCACGAACTCTACCGCAGCCGCAGTCTCTGGCGTTACCTACAAGGGCACGGCTCTTAAGTTCTTGGGATCGCAGAACGACGCGGCAAACACGCGCCGTGTAGAAATGTGGTATCTGCTCGCGCCTCCAACCGGAAATAACAACGTCATCGTTTCCGTTACCATCGCCGCCGGGAAGACTGTGGGCGTGGCCGCCGGCGCAGTCACTTTTACCGGCGTCGATCAAACCGTGCCCTTGGGTTCTTTTGTATCGGCCAACGGAGCCGGCGCCGGATATTCGGAACTGGACGTACCCAGCGTTGTGAACGGCATGGTGTTGGACACCGTGGCGATTGGCGGTCCTGAAACGATCACCATCCCGGGGCCGCAAGCTTCTGAATGGAATCTAACCACGTGCAGTGCTATCTTCTGCGCCACCAAGGATCCTCCGGATGTAACCGGCAGCGCCAGCGCCCGCACTGGCGCTCCCAGCGTCCCCCTTTCTGAAACCTTCAGCGCGAATTCCAACTGGTCGATGGGCGCTGTCTCCATCAATCCGTCCAGTGCGGATCTCGCCGTTACCACCAGCGTAGGCAGCGCGGTCTTTCTGGGATCGAACACAACTTACACCATCACGGTTTCGAACAACGGTCACTCGTCCGCGAACAATGCCGTGTTGACGGATACCTGGTCCGATACTGGCTTGACGCTGGTGTCCGTGACGCCAAGCACGGGCACTACGTGCACTTCGGCATCGCCGATCGTTTGCACCCTGCCCACTTCCTTCGCGAGTGGAGCCACTGCGACGATTGCAGTAACAGTGTTGGCCAGCGCATCCGGCGCCTATCCGAACTCCGCTACCGTCACTGATTCCGGCACGCCTCCCGATCCAAACACCGGCAATAATACTTATGTTTCCGTGGCTACGGTGCAATCGGTAGCTTGCGGCACCGTTGCCCAGGCGGTGCCGGGAACAAATCTCACGGGGGTTCTGAACACTTATTACCCCGGCAAAACCAGCGTAACTGCGGGTGCAACTTCCATTCCCGTTGGTGCGGCAACCGGTGCCGGAAGCGCGATTGCCGCCGGCGCCCTTCTGCTGGTGATCCAAATGCAGGATGCCGGCATTAACGATTCGAACAACGTCGCCTATGGCAACGGTGACACCGGCCAGGGATTCACTTCGTTGAATAGTGCCGGCGATTACGAATTTGTCACAGCGCAGAGCGCCATCCCTGCAACCGGGGGAACGGTCACAATTTCAGGGGCGGGCGCAGGTGGCGGGTTGGTGTTTAACTACAATGCCGCAGCTCCCACTGCAACCAAGGGACAGAGCACGTATCAGGTAATCGTAGTCCCGCAATACACTACGGCTTCTTTCAACGCCACCACGCCGCCTACTGCACTCGCGTGGAACGGTTCTACAGGCGGAGTGCTTGCCATCGATTCTTCGGCCACTCTCACGTTAAACGGAGCGACCGTCTCCGTGAACGGCTTAGGCTTCCGCGGCGGTGCAGGTATGCAATTGACCGGCGGAGCGGGCGCGAGCACGGATTATCACGCGCCTGCTCCGGCTACTTATACCGGCGCAGTCGGCGGAGAGGCCGGCTATGATGCCAATAAAGGCGAAGGCATCGCAGGCACGCCTGCCTGGGTCGAGTCCGGCGCAACTTTCCTCCAGACCAATACCGGCTATCCCAGCGGCACTGCCGGCACGGATGGCAGTATGGCGCGCGGAGCGCCAGGTAATGCAGGCGCCGGCGGCACAGACGCCGATCCTGCCAACAACGATGAAAACGCCGGCGGTGGGGGTGGTGGTAATGGCGGTGCCGGTGGTTTCGGCGGCGACTCGTGGGACACAAATCTCAGTGTCGGTGGCGAAGGTGGCGCAGCGTTTCCTGCAACCATCAACCGCGTTGCCATGGGCGGCGGCGGTGGCGCCGGCACGCGCAACAATTCCGACGGCGATAACCAAGCCAGCGGCGGTGCGACCGGCGGCGGCATCATCATCATTCGTACCTATGCTCTCAGCGGAACCGCAACCCTTACCGCGAACGGCTCCGCTGCCTATAACGGCACCCTAAACGATGCCGGCGGCGGAGGTGGCGCAGGTGGCTCCATCGTCGTTCTTTCCGCGAATGGCGGCGAGGGCGGACTTACTCTTCAGGCGAATGGCGGAGGTGGCGGCAATGCCTGGGAAATCGAAGCTTACACTCTGGCGAATCGCCACGGCCCCGGCGGCGGCGGCGGTGGTGGTGTTCTGCTGGTTTCCGGCACTCCTGCCGGCGTGAGCGTTGCTGGTGGAGCGAACGGCCTCACTGAAAATCCTGGTGTAGCTTACGGCTCCACATCCGGCGCTTCGGGAACTACCGTCACTAACGCCACCATCACCTCGACCTCCGGCATTCAATCCGGAGCACAGTGCACTCCCGACATGACTCTAACCAAGAGCCATGCCCCAACCACTCTCACTCGCGGGTCAATAGCCACCTACACCATTCCAGTGGAGAACATCAGTCCATTGGGTTCCTCCAGCGGCACGGTGACGGTGAACGATACTCTGCCCACCGGCCTGACCCCAACCAACGCCACTGGTACTGGATGGACCTGCACCATTGCATCGCAAACCGTCAGTTGTATCAACTCAAGCGTCCTGACCGCCGATAGTTTTTATCCCTCAATCACCATTACTGCCAGCGTGTTGCAGACCGCTCCTTCCACGGAGACGAATACTGCAATCGTCGGCGGCGGCAGCGAAATAAATCTTTTAAACGATACTTACACGGACGTGGCCAGTGTCGTCTCCAGCGCCGACCTTAGCGTGACCAATACGGCCTCGCCAGATCCTGTTGCCGCGGGCAGCAATATCACTTACGCACAAGTAGTTACGAATAACGGACCCAGCGCTGCCGACAACGCCACGCTGGCCGAAGCCATTCCCGCCAACACCACGTTTGTTTCGTTGGCGTACCCTGCTGGCTGGACTTGCGTAACTCCCGCGGTCGGTGCGGCCGGGAATGTGATTTGCACCGATCTCACATTAAACGGCGGCACCGCCACTACCTTTTCATTAGTCACGAAAGTGACCGCAGGAACCGCGAACGGAACCGTGATCACGGATACGGCTACCGTAAGTTCTTCGGCAACCGATCCCAACACTGCGAATAACACAGCTTCTGCTTCCACCGTGGTTGGAGCAACCTCGGGAGCCGAATTAACCGTAACCAATGCCGCCTCGCCAAATCCCGTGGTGGCCGGGAACAACATCACTTATACGCAGGTAGTGACCAATTTCGGCTCCGTTGCGGCTACGACCGCAACCTTCACCGAAGCCACTCCTGCCAATACAACCTTCGTCTCGATTTCAGCTCCAGCAGGTTGGACCTGCACATCTCCACCAGTAAGCTGCACCAACCCGAGTGTGGCCGCGGGCGCTATTGGAACATTCTCTACTGTATATAAAGTGACCGCTGGCACAGCTAGTGGCACGGTGATCAGCGATACTGCAACCGTCAACGCCGGGAATCAGTCCCTCGGGGCAAACACCGCCATCGCGACTGACGTCGTCGCTTCTTCATCCACCCAGGCCGATGTAGCTTTGAGCACCTCGGCAACGCCGCTTTCCGCATTTGCCGGCAACGACATTACCTATATTCAGACGGTGACCAACAACGGTCCTGCGGCAGCAACCGGAGTTTCCTTTCTGGAGGCCGTTCCCACCAATACCACTTTCGCTTCCATCTCCATTCCCGTGGGATGGTCCTGCACCACGCCAGCGGTAGGCGCCACCGGCAATGTGACCTGCACTGGCCCCGGCAGTCTGGCGTCGGGCGCGAGCGCGAACATCATCGTTGTCGTAGCCACTCCATCGACTCTCGGTGCCACCACCATCACTGCAAATTCTTCGATTTCTTCCACCACTTCCGACCCAAACACAGCGAATAACAGCACCGTGGTCACAACTCCGGTTACAGATGCCTGCGACTTGGCTGTTACGAACAGCGGAAGCCCCAGTCCAGTCGCCGCCGGCGGCAACATTACTTACACACAAGTGGTCACCAATTCCGGCCCCAGTGCATGCACCGCCGCGGTGTTCGACGAAGCAGTTCCGGCAAACACCACCTTTGTTTCGTATGGTCCGTTCCCGGCTGGTTGGACTTGTGCGATAACTGGTTGTACGAATCCCAGCGTAGCTCCTGGCTCGATCGCGACATTTACGTTTACTTTTACCGTAAACGCAGGCACCGCCGCGGGAACCATCATCACCGACACCGATACTGTTACCACCACGACTCGCGATACCAATTCGACCAACAACTCGGCCACGGTTAACATCGCGGTTGCCGGAGCTGGACAAGCCGACCTCAGCGTTACGAACTCGGCCAGTCCAAATCCCGTATCGGCGGGAAGCAATATCACTTATACCCAGGCCATCACCAACGCAGGGCCCGCCGCCGCCACTGGCGTCTCATTTACCCAGACTCTTCCTGCCAACACTTCCGCCGTGTCGCTCACTGGGCCCGCGGGCTGGACCTGCACGTTGGCTACTCTCACCTGTACAACTCCGAGCGGCATGGCACTGAATGCCACCGCCAACTTTACTTTCATCGTCGCCGTGAGCCCGACCGCAACTTCCGGTTCCACCATCACCCAAACGGCAACAGTCAGCTCGGCCAACGATCCGAACTCTACCGACAACACCGCTTCAGCCAGCGTGCTGGTAGGGGCCTCGGCAAATCTATCCGTGACCAACGTAGCCAGCCCCGTGCCAGTGATAGCGGGCAACAACATCACCTATACCCAGGTTGAAACCAATGCCGGGCCCAGTCCCGCGGCTGCTGCAACCTTTACCGAAGCCACTCCTGCGGATACCACATTCGTTTCTCTGACTCCGATTCCCACTGGATGGTCTTGCACTCTCCCTGCTGCGGGTAGCGCCGGAACCATAAGCTGCACCAACCCCAGCTTTGCTTCTGGTGCGGCCAGCTTTCCCGTGATCTTGAAAGTCACTGCGGGCACCGCCGCCGGAACCGCCATCAACGATACGGTTACGGTGAATTCCTCAACCCCCGATCCCAACTCTGCGAATAACACGGCTACCGCCGCCGATGTCGTCGCTCTCTCCACGCAAGCCGATCTGGTTGTGACCAATGTGGCTTCGCCAACGTCAGTTGCCGCCGGCAGCAATGTCACTTACACCCAGAACGTTACGAACAACGGCCCCGCGGCAGCCACAGCGGCAACGTTTACTCAGACCACGCCGCCGAATACTGTCTTTGAATCGATCACGCCCCCCGCCGGCTGGACGTGCGGCGGCGTGGCCGCAGGTGGAACCGGCACCATCACCTGCACGGATGCGAGTTTTGCCGCTAACGCTTCGAGCAATTTCACGCTGGTTCTGCAGGTGAACTCCGCCACAACCTCCGGCACCACTATTGCGGAAACCGCCACTTCTACCGCCAGCAACATCGTTCCCAGTCTTACCAGCAACACTGCAACCGCGCTGGTCGTCGTGGCCAACGCCAACAGCGCGAACATCTCTATCGTGAAAACGGCAACGCCCAGCCCCACCGTTGCTGACGGAGATCCGCTGGTCTACACGCTCGCGATCACCAATAACGGCCCGAGTAGCGCCACCAATGTTACGGTAACTGACCCGTTGCCCTCGAACGTGCTCTGGCTTTCCACTTCCACAACTACCGGTTCGTGCTCGGAAGCCGCTGGGACCGTTACTTGTCTGCTCGGTACGATGGCCAACGGCGCCACCGCCACCATCAGCATTCTCACTCTTGCAGGCGCGCCCGGAGTCGCCACCAACACGGGCAGCGTGACCGCCGATCAAATGACCACGCCCAACACTTCCACGCAAGTGGAAACCATCACCGCGGCGACCGCGATCAAGCTCATGTCGTTTTCGGCGCAACGCGGCCAGGATAAAACTGGCGCGACTCGCGTGCTTCTGCAATGGAAAACGGGCGGCGAAGCTCACAACTTGGGATTTAATGTTTACCGCGAGCAGGGTGGCCAGCGGATTCAACTCAATTCCTCGCTGATTGCGGGGTCGGCGCTGCTCATGAGCGGCGCATTGCCTAAGCATTCCGGCAAAACCTACTCGTGGATCGATTCTTCCGCAAACGCCGGAACCGGTCTCTACTGGCTTGAAGATGTGGACGTGAACGGTACCCGCGTACTGCACGGGCCCGTGACTGCGCAAGCCTCCACGGGCGCGGCGCCCGCGGACGAAGCAACTTCCACCGCATCCTTGACCCTAAATCAGCTCAATCAGTCCCAGGCCTCAATCACGGCGAGCGCCCAAAGCCAGGCGGTTGAACCCACTCCGCAGCTTGTCAGGCCAACTCAAACTCAGCGCGACAAGCAATTCGAACTTGCCGCGCATCCCGCAATTAAAATATTTGTGGATCATGAAGGCTGGTATTGCGTCAATCAGCCTAAATTGATCAAAGCTGGTTTGGATCCAACCGTCGATCCCGCTCTTCTGCATCTTTATGCCGAAGCCATTGAGCAGCCGGTCCAGATCACAGGCGCAACGGCCGGTCCCGGCGGATTCGGTTCGCAAGCCAGCCTTTGTTTCCACGGCATGGGAATTGATACTCAATATTCCGCCGACCGCGTCTACTGGCTCGCGACGGAAGAGACTCCCGGCCAACGCATCCAGCAGGCGCCGGTTTCGGTCGGTTCGAATCAGCCGCCGCCGAGCTTCCCGTTCACCATCGAGATCGCTCCCAGGACAACCTACTTCGCCGCGTTGATCACGGCGGATGGAAATAATTTCTTCGGACCACTGGTCTCAACCACTCCGGCTGATGAAACGTTGCAGGTTTCGCATCTCGACAGTGCATCAACCGAACCCGTGCATCTGCAAGTGATCCTTCAGGGCATCGTCCTCGCCTTCCCGCACGACGTGACCGTCGCGCTGAACGGCACAACCCTCGGCAATATAAATTTCACCGGGCAGGCCAAGGGCGCACTCCAGATCGATGTTCCTCCCGGCGTGTTGCAGGAGGGCGCAAACACCGTAACCCTGACCGCTCAAGACGGCGAGTACGACACCAGCCTGCTGCAAAGCATTCGCGTCACCTATCCTCACGCTTACGCCGCCGATTCCGACAAGTTGATATTGACCGGGCGCGCTGGGGACCAACTGAACCTGACCGGATTTAATACGGCATCCGTCTCCGTGTTCGACATCACCGTTCCCGGAGAGCCGGTGGAACTTACGCCGGGCGCTACAACTACAACGAAGTCGGGCAAATATACCGTCGAAGTGCAAGTGCCCTGGTCAACCACGAGCCCCGAATGGCATACCCTGCTGGCTTTGGGGAAGGATCGCATCTCTTCGCCTGCGGGAATTTACAAAAATCATCCATCTCATTGGCACAGCTCGCAGGCCGGTAGTGAGTTCGTCGTCGTCTCACACGAGATGCTCATGAATGATCTTGGCCCCATCCTCCAGGCTCACAACGCGGAGGGTATGTCCTCCACCGTAATTGCCGTGGACGCTCTATATGACGAGTTCACCTTTGGCCAGCGCAGCCCCTACGCCATTCGCGATTTCCTGCAAACCGCCGGGAAGGTTTGGCATACCGCGCCGAAGTATCTACTGCTGAATGGGCGCGCATCGCTTGATCCGCGAAATTATCTCGGCTTCGGCTACCTGGACCTGGTTCCAACAAAAATCGTACCCACCCCCGCTCTAATGACAGCCTCTGATGGCTGGTTCTCTGATTTCACTAATTCAGGGATCCCAACCATCGCGACCGGTCGCCTGCCGGTGAGTACCCCGGCCGAGGCTCAACTCCTGGCGGCAAAAATTGGAACCTATGAAGGCACATCTACCAATGGACCGTGGACGTCGCAGGCATTGATGGTCGCCGATACAAACGATACCGAGAATTTCACCCAGGATAGCTTGACGGTTCAGGCGCAACTGCCCTCGACCATCCAAACAACCGACGCCTTCGCCAGTTCCATGAGTTTGCCGGATGTGCGGCAGGCCATCCTGAATGCAATCAATTCCGGGCAGGTGTTGGTGAATTACGCGGGGCATGGTTCCGAGGAAGAATGGTCCGGCAACGATCTGTTCGACACTGGCACAGTGCCCACGCTGACCAACGGCAATTCCTTGCCCGTCTTCCTCATCATGGATTGCTTGAACGGATTCTTCCAGGATGTTTACGGCGAGCCACTGGCGGTAACGCTGATTCTCGCTCCCAACGGAGGTGCCGTTGCCGTGCTGGCCTCCAGCGGATTGAACCAGTCGCCGCCGCAAACCACGCTTGACAAGTTGATAGTCCAGAATGCGATGGGCCAGTCGCCGTCTACGCTGGGAGACGCGGTTCTTAAAGCAAAAGCCGGCATCGGCGACCTTAGCGTCCGCAAAACCTACAATCTGCTCGGCGATCCGGCGATGCGGATCAAGCCTTCAGTTTCGAAGTCGGCTCAATGAGTTCGGAACATAACGCTACAATCCGCGGGCGTTTCTTAGTGTACCCTCGCGGCCTCAGTGGTTAACGGTTTTATAAACCGACTACCACTCCCAATACTCACTGGATCGAACTGGCTGCGTTCGAAAAAACCGTATTGGCGTTCGTCCCGATCAACCGAATTGTTCCCACCACCAGAAGTAATATCACCGCCAGCATGACTGCATATTCGGCAATATCTTGTCCGCGATCTTCAACCCATAGTCCGCAAGTGAGCTGGTACATTCAGTCCTCCAATTCGACACGTCTTCCCCCTCAACGAATCGAAAGAGATTTTTTTCATCTTTTGAAATCCATGATGGCGCACGGCTGAAGGCTTGTCAATCCGCCATTAGAATGTGCGGGCGGTTCAGTTTAAATTTGCTTTGAAAGGCACGGCTTCAGCCTTTGCGGGAAAAATCCATGTTGATATTTTGGGTGGCGCAGCGGTTCACCGCTACGATAAATCCCTGTTCCCCGCCCGCTTGAGCCGCCGAGGAGCGATGGTTTTCAAATTAGCCCACTACCTTGGGATGTACGAAAGTCCAGTTCGTCGAAACTCCGAAGTGACTACGGATGGGCCTGCTGAATCAATTGTTGCGCGGAAGTCTGCGTGTATTGCAGCACGGAGCCGGGAAGTATACCCAGGTAGAGTGTCGCGGCCATACAGACCGTAATCGCAACCCCAAGCGGGAAGGGAATCGGGCTCACCGGAACTGGCTTGCGCGATTCCCGCATATACATCATGACAATGATGCGTAAATAATAGTACCCGCCGATTCCGCTGTTCAGCACGCCAATGATCGTCAGCCAGATCAGCTTGGCCTTGATGGCTGCGCCGAACACATAAAATTTCGCGAAGAATCCGCCAGTCATGGGAATGCCGATCAGCGACAGCAGGAAAATCGTCAACATCGCCGCCAGCAACGGAGAACTACGGCCCAACCCCTCATAGTCTTCCATTGTGACATAGCGTTCGCCGGAATTGGCGAAGTGGCTCACCACCGCCAACGCCCCCAGATTCATGGCGGCATAAGAGGCCGTGTAGAACATCGCCGCGGATGTCCCTGCTTGCGGCGCTGCTGCAAACCCCATAAACAAATATCCGGCGTGAGCAATCGAGGAGTACGCCAGCAGCCTCTTTATATTGTTTTGTACTAACGCCCCCAGGTTCCCCAGCGTCATCGAAAGTGCGGCCGCGATCCAAACCACCCAGAACATTCCGGGAACATGAATCACAAAGATAATTCGCAGCAAGACGGCAAAGGCTGCTGCCTTTGGAGCCGTCGACATTAGGCCTACAATCGGCGCCGGCGCCCCCTCATAGACATCGGGAGTCCACACGTGAAACGGCGCAACCGCTACCTTGAAGCCGAGCCCAACGAACATGAACGCCACTGCCACAAACGCCAGCACCGGAATCGGCCCGCCCAGCAAGGCTTTGCTGATTTCATCGATATGCGTCGAACCGGTGGCGCCAAACATCAAGGCCACGCCGTAAAGAAAAAACGCGGTGGCAAATGAACCCAGCAGAAAATACTTCAAGGATGCTTCCGCGCTCGTCGCAGCACGGCGTCGGAATCCGGTCAGCACGTAGGAAGCGATGGAAGAAATCTCCAGCGCAATAAAAACCAAAACCAGCTCTACCGCGGATGTCATCAGCGCCACGCCCACCGTGCCGAAAAGAATCAGCGCGTAATATTCACCAGCGCGAATCCGCTGCACTGCCATGTATTCGAAAGAACTAAGGATTACGACTGCGGCAATCGCAATCACCAGCACATGAAAAAAGATGCTGAACCCATCCACCTGCACCGTATTCCAGAAAGCCAAACCTGGGGCTTGCGCCATGAACCAGGTTGCTCCCAGCGCCGCAATGGAACCGACAAAGGCGATCAACCCAAGAATTTTCTGTCCGGTTCGTTCATCCAGCAGCGGTTCCAGCATCATCACGATCATGCCGAAAACCGTGAGAACAATCTCAGGCAGTACCCGAGTATAATCCGCGCTCTGCGGCAACATTACTTCCGCGATCATTGGCCCACCATCCTGCTCGCCACGCGTGCGAATGGCGTCAACGCCGCTTGCACCGCGGGATCGATCGCAGCCAGCCACACAATCGGAGCCACTCCCATGATGAGCGCCGCAACCGCGCACGGCCATACCGCCCATTTTTCAAATCCCGACAGGTCGTCCAAGGAATTATTCTCCGCGTGCGTGACCTTGCCATAAAAAACTCTCTGATACATCCACAGAAGGTATGCCGCACTCCAAATCACGCCCGTGGCGCCAAGAATGCCGTAGATCGGTTTCGCCTGGAACGCTCCGCTCAGCACCAGAAATTCGCCGATGAAGCCATTGAGCAGCGGCAATCCGCCCGACGCCAACACAATCACCAGGAACGAAGCCGCATACACTGGCATGATCGAAGCCAATCCACCAAACTCGCTGATCTCGTATGTGTGCCTCCGCTCGTGTAGAACCCCAGCCAGCATGAAAAGGCCGCCGGTTGAAATTCCGTGCGCCAGCATCACGAACATCGCGCCGTTCAATCCCGCCTGCGTGAAGCTGAAAATCCCCAGCACCACAAATCCCAAATGGCTCACCGACGAGTACGCAATCAGCTTTTTCACATTGGGTTGAACCATCGCCACCAGCGCTCCATAGATAATTCCAATCAGCGCCAGGGCCATGATCCAGGGAGCGTTCTGTCGCGCCTGCTCCGGAAACAGTCCAATGTTGAAGCGCAACATGCCATAGGTCCCCATCTTCAGCATCACACCCGCCAGCATGACGGAGCCTGCCGTCGGCGCTTCCACGTGCGCGTCGGGCAGCCACGTATGAAAGGGGAACAGCGGAATCTTCACCGCAAACGCCAGAAAGAATCCCAGGAAAAGCCACTGAGCGGCATGTGCGAACTGCGGCAAAGCTCCGCTCATAATCTGCTCGCGAATCGCCACAAAGTCGAACGTGCCGGTCTGCGCGTAGAGCCACAGGATCGCGGCCAGCATGAATACCGACCCGATAAAGGTGTACATGAAGAACTTGATCGCGGCGTAGACCTTGCGCTCGTGACCGAAAATTCCAATCATCAAAGCCATCGGGATCAGCGTGGCTTCCCAGAAGAAGTAAAAGAGAAACAGATCGAGAGCCACAAACACACCGAGCAGCGCGGTTTCAAGAATCAGAAGCAGGATAAAAAATTCTTTCACCCGTTCGTGCACTGACTGCCAGGAAATCAGCACGCACAGCGGCGTAAGGAAAGTAGTCAGAACCACCAGCCAGAGGGAAATCCCGTCCAGCCCCATGTGGTAGTGGATGTTCGGAGTGGAGACCCACTGCCGGTCGATCTGAAACTGAAAGTCCGCTTGCGCACGATGGAAATGCACCGGCAGATGCAATGAAAGGGCAAACGTAAGCAGCGAAATAACCAGCGCAAAAACACGAATGTCACGGTCGCGCCGCGGGAAAAGTATCAGCAGCAATCCGCCTGCCAGCGGCGTAAAAACCACCAGCGTGAGTATGATGGAGCTCAGAGTATCTTCGTTCATCTCACTCCCGTCCATACCCAGATCATGAACGCAATCACCGCTGCCGAACCGGCCGCAACCCAGCCCGCATACGAGCGAATATTACCGGACTGCATGTGGCGCACTTCATCGGAGGCGCGCCGCGCAGCATCTCCGGCATCGTTGACCGTCGCATCAATCATCTTCCGGTCGATTCCTTGCCACAAGATTTTGGTCGACCCGTTGATCAGCGGCTTAATGAAAATCGCTCCGTACAATTCGTCGACATAATACTTGTGCACCAGCAGTTCATACGTTCCGGAGAAGGCCGCCGCAATCTTTTCCGGCAACTCCGGCCTGCGGTAATAAAGTTGCCATGCCAACCCCCACCCAAGAAACGCTGCCAGCACGGAAATTCCCGTAAACATCAGCTCGTTTGAATCGCTGGTTTTCGGCTCAGGTCCTTCGGTCTCTCGCACAGCGGCGCCTTGCTCTCCAACCTGAGTCGATTCCGCACCCGTAGAAACACTCCCGTGGAAAACCGGAGCTAAAAACTTTTCGAACCGGTTGCTCCCGCCGAGCGATCCCGGTACACCCACATACCCGCCCACCACCGAAAGCACCGCGAGAATCACCAGAGGTATCACCATCACCTTCGGGCTTTCATGAATTCCGCCATGCCCGTGTGCCGCTCCGTGCGAGTCGTGCCCATGCCCCGATTCACTTTCTCCCCGGTACTCGCCAAAGAACGTCATAAACCACAGCCGGAACATATAAAAAGAAGTGATGAACGCGGTAACTACTCCCGCCAGCCAGTAAACCCAACTCGCCTGATACGCGCGCCACAGGATTTCATCTTTGCTGAAGAATCCGGCAAAGCCCGGAATCCCCGAGATCGCCAATGTGGCTGCCGTCATGCACCAGAATGTCCATGGGATCTTTGTTCGCAGTCCGCCCATTTTGCGCATGTCCTGTTCGCCGCCCACGGCATGAATCACCGACCCCGCCGCGAGAAACAGCAGGCCTTTAAAAAATGCATGCGTCATCAAATGGAAAATTCCCGCCGAGAACGCCCCCACGCCGCACGCCATGAACATGTAGCCGAGCTGCGAGACAGTCGAGTACGCCAGAACTTTCTTGATATCGGTCTGCGCAATGCCAATCGTCGCCGCAAAGAATGCGGTCAGCGTTCCAATGATTGCGACTAGGGTCAGCGCAATCGGAGCCCGCTCAAAAATCACATGCGAGCGCGAAATCATGTAGACGCCCGCCGTCACCATGGTGGCGGCATGGATCAGCGCCGAAACCGGCGTGGGACCTTCCATCGCATCCGGAAGCCACACATAAAGAGGAATCTGCGCCGACTTTCCTGCCGCTCCCGCCATCAGCAAAATCGCGATGGCCGTCAGCAATCCCGCGCCAGCCGTCTCCGCGCCCAGCGGCGCGACGCTCTGGAATACCTGCGTAAAATTCAGCGATCCAAAATGTTTGATCAAAAGAAACAGCGCAATCAGAAATGCGAAGTCGCCAACCCGGTTTGCGATGAAGGCCTTTTTGCCCGCCGATGCCGCCGAATCTTTGGTAAACCAGAACCCGATCAGCAGGTAGGAAGCCAGCCCCACCCCTTCCCATCCGATAAACATCACCAGGTAATTGCCCGCCAGAATCAGCGTCAGCATGAAAAACATGAACAGGTTCAGGTAGCTGAAAAAGCGGTAATAGCTGGGATCTTCCCACATGTAGCCCACCGAATACACGTGAATCAGGAATCCCACTCCGGTCACCACCAGCAACATCACCAGAGAAAGCTGGTCAAGGTAAAACTCAAAGTTGACGGTAAAGCTTCCCGCACGCATCCAATGCGCCACGTATTCTTGATAAGGAAGAGCCAGCGAAGAAAACTTCGCTGCGACAAATAATGCCATCGCGAAAGCCGCCGCGCTGAAAAACAGCGCCACCGTGGTCACCGCCGTTCTCGACGACTTCTTGCCGAAAAAGCCGTTGATCGCCGCCCCCGCCAGCGGCAGAACCGGAATCAGCCAGAGATTTAGGTTCGGGTTCATAGTTTGAGCAGGTTTACCTGATCCACATTCAACGTCTCGCGCGTACGATAAACCGAAATAATGATCGCGAGTCCGACCGCCGATTCCGCCGCCGCGACCACCATCACAAAAAACACAAACACCTGGCCCGCAAGCGCATGCCACTGTGCGGCGAACGCTACAAAAGAGAGATTGACTCCGTTCAGCATCAGCTCAATCGACAGGAAGATGCTGATGATGTCGCGCTTGATCAGGAACCCGACCACGCCGCATGCAAACAGAAATCCGCTCAGCAGCAAGTAATAAGACAGCGGTACCATCAGTCCACCTTCCCCGCCGCCGATTCCGGCTTGCTGGCCAGCACCACGGCGCCCATGATGGCGATAAGAATCAGTACTGACGTGACTTCGAACGGCAACAGGAAATCATGAAACAGAAGCTGCGCAATCGTCGTCGGTGGCCCAGGCAGCGCGTCAATCGGCACCGCATCGGTGCCCGAGTGCTGCAATACAACCCAGGCCATCAGCACGCCGCCAATCAGAATTCCCGGCACGCCCAACAAAACCGCAACCCGGCTCCCCTTGGTTTCCTCTTCCACGCCTGCATTGAGCAGCATGATCACAAACACGAACAGCACCATGACCGCGCCTGCATAAATAATCACTTGCACCGCGGCCACAAACTCGGCTCCCAGCAGCAGATACTCGCCCGCTAGCGCCGCCATCACTGCGATCAGCGACAGCGCGCTGTTAATCGGATGGCGCTGCGCCAGCAGATTCACCGCTCCGCCCACGCAAACCGCGCCGAACGCCAAAAATAAAATGAGATGAAAGCTCATGAAGTCAGTACCGACTACTGAGTATCGAGCGCCGAGTTCCGAGCGGCTAATGCCTCTCGCAACTCAGTACTCGGTACTCACGACCTGCTCCTACCACGCCACTGCAACTGCCGTAACCACCAAATTCGCAATCGCCAGCGGCAACAAAAACTTCCAGCCAAACGACATCAATTGGTCATAGCGGAAGCGCGGCAACGTCCCACGCACCCAAATATAAAGAAACAGAAAGCAGAAGATTTTCGCCACGAACCAGACGAGCGGCAGCAGTGCGCGTACCAGTGGAGGTCCAAACAGCGGCCCGTTCCACCCTCCGAAGAACAGAATTGTCGCCAGGCAAGCCACCGTAATCATGTTCGCGTATTCCGCCATAAAGAACATGGCAAACTTCATGGCGCTGTATTCCGTGTGGTAGCCCGCAACCAGTTCAGTCTCGGCTTCAGGCAGGTCAAACGGAATGCGGTTGGTTTCCGCATATGCCGCCATCAAATAAATAAAGAAACCGATGAATTGTCCGTGAAAAATATTCCACCGCGGAATGATTCCTAGAAACCTTCCGCCCTGCGCCTCGACAATCGTTCTCAGGCTGAAGCTGCTGGATTGGATCAATACTCCAACCAGCGACAATCCCAACGCAATCTCGTAGCTCACCATCTGCGCGCTGGCTCGAAGCCCGCCCAGCAGCGAGTACTTGTTATTCGAGGACCAGCCCGCCAGCGCAACCCCGTACACGCCCATCGAGGTCACACCCAGAATGACCAGCAACCCAATATTCACATCCGTGATCTGTAAGGGAATGCTGTACCCGAAAATCGGAATCGAATTCCCGAACGGTATCACCGCAATCGACGTCAGCGCGAAGATCACCGCGATCATCGGCGCCGCAAGAAACAGCGGCTTGTAAACGTGCGGAGGCGTTAAATCTTCCTTGAATAAAAACTTGAGCCCGTCGGCCGCGGGTTGCAGCAAGCCGAACGGCCCCACCCGCGTGGGTCCCCACCGGTTCTGCATATGGCCGACAACTTTGCGCTCCAGCCAAACCGTATACGCAACCGCGGTCAGCAGCACGAACAGGATGATCGCTGATTTGATCACTGACACGAGTATGAAAACGCCAATCGGCAAAGCCCTTGCTTCCTCTCCAACTGCAATGAATAAAATATTGCGGATCAGTCTGCCGCAACTTCGGCAGGTCTCGGCTCATGACTCTCCAGCACCGATTTCAATGCGGTCGAATACCGTCCCAACGTGCCCGAAGTAAAAAGATTATCGTCCGCCGGAACAATAGATTCGGTTCGGTGCGCAGCTCCGGGTCCGGCATCCGTCAACGATGTGTGCTGGCTGTTGCCCGTCAGCAGGTTGATGCGAGACACGTCATATCCCGGAACCAAACGTTGAATCTCATCCAAAATCGCCGTGGGATCGAATGGGCTCATCTTCGGTTCCAGTCCGTGCGCCTCCAGCCACACCGCATGACGGTCGGCCTCGCCCGATTGCGCCCCACGCGACTGGCCCATGTCGGCGCGGGTTCCCGCGCGGATTCCTTCTCCAAACGGCACCAGCTTGCGAACATCGAATCCCATCGCATCCGCGATGCGCACGATCATTTCGAAGTCGGACTTCGTACCCGTGACCTCGCCGGCCTTCTTTACTAATTGCACATCGCCGCATGTATTGGTGAACGTCCCGGTCTTCTCGTAAGCATTCGCCGCGGGCAATACAACGTCGGCCATCACCGCGGTCTCTGTCAGAAACATGTCCTGCACCACAACAAAGCTTTTCGAGAAAGCAAATGGATCGATGTTCCCGCGCCCAATCGGATTCGATCCCACAATATAAAGCGCTTTCAATTTGCCGGAATTTCCGGCCTCGACCATGCCCTGCAAGTCGAGCCCGGCCGCCTGCGGGATCTCTCCCCATTCCTGATGGAACGCGCTATTTCCCGCGATTGGGTGATAACCCGGCAACAGATCGGGATACAAACCCATGTCGGCCGCCCCGCGAGAATTCGCATAATCCGCGAGACATACGAATTTCGTCCCTGCGATGGAGGCGCCGAACTTCACGATGTTGGCGAGCCCCTCGCCAAGAATCTCAGACCCGAAAATAATGACTAGATTGTTCTCGCCACGCAGTTTTTCGCGCAGAGTCATCCACGATTGCTTATCCGCCGAAGGCGTGAGAATTCCATCCAGAGCGCCGTCCTGCCCTGCGAGGAACGCGGCAGCCAGTGACTCCGTTGCTCCGGGAATCTCCATGTAGCTCGTCGCTTGCCGTCGCAACTTGATCGATTTCGAATTGATCACATACAACCGCGCCTGATGCAGCCGCACGTTGTTCCGAATCTGCCACGCCAGCAGCGGATGCTGTTCTGTAGGATCATTCCCGATCAACAGAATCGCTGGAGCCGTATACACATCCGCCACGCTGGCCGTCGCGCCTTGCTTGCCCCGCACCGCCGCCGCCAGGGCAGGGAAGTCCGCTGTCCGGTGGTGATCGACATGATTCGTCTGCAACACCACTCGCGCGAACTTCGACAAAAGATAATCTTCTTCATTCGTCGTCCGCGTCGAGCCGATGACGCCAATCGCCGCTCCGCCATCGCGATCTCTCACTTCCGCAAATTTCTTTCCGATCAGCTCAAATGCTTCTTCCCAGGTCGCCGGCGTCAGCTTGCCATCCTTGCGAATCAGCGGCTTCATCAGCCGTTCTTCATGGTTCGCAAAATCAAACGCATATCGGCCCTTGATGCACAGGAAATCTCCGTTCGTCCCGCTCTTGTCGCGATTGTCGCCGCGAACAATCTCCATGCCCTTATCGGCGCGCCGCACGCCCAGCGTGGTCTTGCAGCCATCGCCGCAGTGCGTGCAGATCGTGCCCACATGCTTCATCTCCCATGGCCGCGTCTTATACCGGTACGCCCCGGAAGTGAGCGCGCCCACCGGGCAGATGTCGATGCACATCCCGCACTCTTCGCACTCCAGATGATCTTCTTTATTCGGCGCAATGATCGAACTCACCCCGCGGTTCTGCACCCCCAGCGCCCAGACATCCATGCCCTCGCCGCACACCCGCACGCATCGAAAACAAAGAATGCACCGCGGACGGTCGAAAAACACCACCGGAGACCACTGCTGCTCGTCCTTATGGTTCTTGGCCTCCATGAACTTCGATTCGGCCGCCCCATACGAAAACGTCATGTCCTGCAATTCGCACTCGCCGCCCGCATCGCACACCGGGCAATCCAGAGGATGGTTTCCCAGCAGTATTTCGACCGTCGACTTCCGCGCCTGCTTGATCTCTTCGCTATCGGAAGTGACCACCATCCCTTCGCCGATCACCGTCGTGCACGCAGTCTGCAGCTTCGGCATCTTCTCGATCTTTACCAGGCACATGCGGCAGGCGCCGCACAGCGAAAGATTGGGGTAGTAGCAGAACGAAGGTACTTCAATGCCTGCCATCTTGCAGGCCTCGATCAGCAACGTGCCCGCGGGCGCCGTCACTTTCTTTCCGTCAACTGTAAGGTTTACGTCAGCCATAAAATTTCGCGAGTCAGTGATTCACCTGCCCTACCCATTTGTCATCCCTCGCGAAGCGAGGGACCATGGTTTCTGCTTGCAGTCTTGAGGAGCACGGACAAATAACCACGCCAAGCACCACTCAATGACTCAATACCGGCAACTCTTCCACCGCGCCCTCTTTTTCAAACGGACACGGCCTGCCGTCCAAATGATCTTCAAATTCCTTGCGCCACTTTTTCACGAACGCAATCGTCGGCATCGCCGCCGCATCGCCCAGCGGACAAAATGTCCGCCCCAGCATGTTCTCCGACAAATACTGCATATTGTCGATGTCTTTCATCAGCCCGCCGCCGCGATGGAACCGCGTCAAAGTCTTCTCCAGCCAGTCCGTGCCCTCGCGGCATGGGATGCACCATCCACAACTTTCGTGTTTATAAAATTTCATCGTCCGCAGCGCGAACTTCACAATGCACTGCGCGTCATCGACCACCACCACCCCTCCGGAGCCCAGCATCGACCCCGCTTTCGCCACGGAATCAAAATCCATCGCGACATCGATTTCATCCGCCGTCAGCGCCGGACAAGACGATCCTCCCGGCACCACCGCCTTCAACCCGCGCCCACCCGGAATCCCGCCGCCCACCTCGTAAATCATCTTCTTCAGGTTGTAGCCCATGGGCAGTTCATAAACCCCGGGCTTCGCGATGTTTCCGCTCAGGCAAAACAGCCGCGTCCCGCCATTTTTCGGCGTGCCCAGCTTCGCGAACCAATCTCCGCCGCCCAGAATAATGTGCGGCACATTGGCCAGCGTCTCCGCATTATTGATCACGGTAGGCCCGCCCCAGAGCCCAACCACAGCGGGGAAGGGAGGCCGAATTCGCGGAATGCCGCGCTTGCCTTCGAGCGATTCCATCAGCGCTGATTCTTCTCCAACCTCATAGGCTCCGGCGCCGCCATGCCAATAAATATCCAGATTGCGCCCGCTGCCGAAAATGTTTTTCCCGGCGAACCCTTTTGCATAGGCATCGCGAATCGCCTTCTGCATGATGACCGACAGGTATCGATATTCGCCGCGAATGTAGATATATCCGCTCGTCGCGCCCACGGCCAATGCCGCAATCATTACGCCTTCAATCACAGAGTGTGGATCGTGCTCAAAAATCAACCGGTCTTTACAAGTCCCCGGCTCGCTCTCGTCTCCGTTGCACAACACATACTTGGGCTTGGCCGATTGCTTGGGCACGAACGACCATTTCATGCCCGTCGAGAATCCCGCGCCCCCGCGCCCCCGCAGCCCGGAGCTCTTTACCTCATTAATAATGGCGTCCGCTTCCATGCCCAGCGCCTTCTGCACGGCCTTGTAGCCGTCCAGTGCAAGATAACGGTCGATGTTCGTCGCCCCCATCCCAAACCGCCGGGAGACGACCTTTACCTCATCGGGATGTGAAACGAGATCAGCCATTTTCGATTGTGGATTTCTGATTGTTGATTGAACTGCCTAATCCGATTGCCTTTCAATCAATAATCAGCAATCAAAAATCATAAATTCCTACTGCGTCGCCTTCTTCCTGTACTCCTCCAGTACGCGATCCATCTTCTCCGTCGTCAAATTCTCATGAAAGTCATAGTTAACCTGCGCCGCCGGCGCCCAACTGCACGCTCCAATGCACTCCACTTCTTCCAGAGTGAACAACCCATCCGGCGTCGTTCCGCGATTCCCCACGCCCAACTGCTTCGCGCAGTGCCGCAGAATCTCTTCTCCGCCCCGCACCAGGCAACTAATATTCGTGCAAACCTGCACATTAAACTTTCCGCGCGGCTTGGTGGTCAGCATGGAGTAATAGCTGATCACATTCCGGACTTCGAGCTCCGTCAGATCCAGCCGCCCAGCCAGCTCCGCGATCACCTCATCGCTAAGAAATCCAACCTCATCCTGCGCATAAAGCAAAGTCGGCACCAGCGCCGACCGCTTCGTCGGATAATGCGGCACCATCTCCGCAAACCGCGCCTCGAATTCCTCAGAAAACTTCATAATCCAAATCCTCTGTGCACCTCTGTGTCCCCCTGTGTTAAAGGGTTTGGCCCTGCACGATCCAAGAGATTCACAGGATTACCTATCTATCGATTTCTCCCAACACGATATCGATACTCCCGATTGCTGCCACCACATCTGCAATCAACCCTCCCTCGCACATCTTCGGCAGCGTCTGCAAATTCGCCAAACACGCCGCCCGCATATGCACTCGATAAGGCTTCGCCGTCCCGTCGCTGACGATGTAATATCCCATCTCCCCGCGCGGAGACTCCACCGCCTGGTACACCTCACCCACCGGTACTGCAAAGCCTTCCGTAATAATCTTGAAGTGATAGATGAGCGCTTCCATCTGCGTCTTCATCTTCTCGCGGTCGGGCAGAACAATTCCCGGCGCGTCGGCCTTGATCGGCCCTTCCGGCATCCCCTCGAGCGCCTGCTGCACAATCTTGTTCGATTCTCTCAGCTCCGCTACCCGGCACATGTAGCGCGTAAAAACGTCGCCATCCTTGCCCACGGGGACTTTGAACTGGAACTTCTCGTAACTCGAATACGGCATGTCCCGCCGCAGATCGAAATCCACTCCGCTGCCCCGCAGCGTCGGGCCACTTGCTCCCAGCGCAATCGCATCCTCCGCCGTAAGCCGTGCTACGCCCTTGGTCCGCATCCCCCAGATCGGATTGCCCGTCAGCAGGTTCTCGTACTCATCCACTTTGCTGGAAAAATATCCCGCAAATTTCTTTACTCGATCAAAGAATCCCAGCGGCGGCTCCAGCGCCAATCCTCCCACGCGAAAATAAGAGGTCATCATGCGCTGCCCGGAAATCGCCTCAAACAGTTTCAACACTTCTTCGCGCTCGCGGAAGCAATATAAGAAGACCGTCATGGCGCCGATATCGAGCGCATGCGTGCCCAGCCAAACCAGATGCGAATTGATCCGCGTCAACTCGTTCATCAAAACCCGCATCCACTGCGCCTTTGGCGGAATTTCCAGCCCCAGCAATTTCTCCACGGCCAGCACATAACAAAGATTGTTGGTCATGGGACACAGGTAATCGATGCGGTCGGTCAGCGGCACCACCTGCTGATAAAACTTCGCTTCGCACGTCTTCTCGATTCCCGTGTGCAGAAAGCCGATATCCGGCATGATCCGCACAATGGTCTCGCCGTCAATCTCCAGCAAAACCCTCAGCACGCCATGGGTCGAAGGATGCTGCGGCCCCATGTTCAGGATCATCGTCCGATCCTGGGCGGGTTCAAGTACCGGTGTTGGACTTAGATGCGCCATAAAAGTGCGATTGCTAGAGTTGCTTCCTTCGATTTACGCTGCGACCCTCTGTGTCCCTGTGTTGAAGATATTGACTTTCGAAAAACTCTCCAGCCCGGTAAACTTTCTGCCGAAATCTACCGGTAACCCTCCACCGGATAATCCTTCCGCAGCGGATGCCCTTCCCAATCCTCCGGCATCAGCAGCCTCACCAAATAAGGATGCCCCGTAAATCGAATCCCAAACAAATCAAAAACTTCGCGCTCGAAATAATTCGCTCCCGGCCACACCGCAGTCAGCGACTCCACTGCCGGACTCGCGCTACCCAGTCGCACTTTCAGCCGTACGCGATCCTTTTTCGAAATCGAAAGCAGGTGATAAATCACTTCAAATCGCGGCTCCGCCGGATACCAATCGACGCATGTGATGTCGGAAAGATAGTTGAATGGGTAATCGGCATGATCCCGCAGCAGCGCCGCCGCTTCGCGAATGTTCTCGCGGCCCACAACGATCGTCATCTCGTCGCGGTCGAACTTCACTTCCGCAACCGCCGCCGGATTCCAGGCCAGCAATCGCGCCACGGCCGGATGACCCTTGAGCTGCTCAATATCGGTAATTGCAGGCACCAGAGCCATTTAACGTGCTCCCCGCCGGACGGCTTCCGGCCCCCAATCCAAAACGCCCTTCTTCCAGACATAGAAGAATCCAACCAGCACGATTCCGATGTAAACGAACATCTCCCAAAGCCCAAAATGCTTCAGATCCCGCAGGATTACCGCCCACGGATACAGAAACACCGCCTCTACATCGAAGAGAATAAACAACATCGCCACCAGATAGAACTTTACCGAGAATCGCCCGCGCGAATCCCCCACCGGCTGCATGCCACATTCGTAAGCTTCCATTTTGGCCCGGGTAGGTTTACGCTGCCCAATCAGCCACGAAAGCGTGATAATGGCGGTTGCAATCGCGCTCGCCAGCACAACGTGGATCAGCAACGGCAGGTAGCGAAGGAAGTAATTGTCTGGCATAGGAGAGCGTATATATAATTCGCGCGGTACATCAATTAAACATTCTAGATTAGGGTTGTTACACGCGAGTGTCAAGCTTGCGCGGGCAATTTGCCCGCTCTCGCTGGAAAAAAATCCGCGCTTGGTAATTTCGGATGTTTTTGGCAAGCTTAGGGTTTCGGAATCGGCGGCATTTTTTGCTGAATGTTGTAAGCTCAAATCGCAAATATTATTAATGCTTTAAAAAAATACCTCCAAATTATTCAGTTCTTCCATGATTTTCGGCTTCAATACCGACGTAAAGCACGACGACACGATCTATCACGTGCAAAGTGAAGCCCGCGAGAGCGAGCAGCTGCTCCAGACTCAGGTATTCGTGCGGGGCAGGTGCATTGGGAAAAAGGCGATCTCCTACGCGGAGTCCTCCGCCAATGTCAGCTTTGGTGATTCCCAGAAAGAGCAACAACTTCGCGACCAGCATCGCGCCGTCCTTGAGGCCATCCGGGAGGGGAACCTGGAAGCCGTACTGGATCGCTCTGAAGCCGAATCCTTGGCTGGCATTAAGCAACTCGATCTCCAGTGGGAGAACGCCAACTCGGTTCACTCCGACCGCAACTTAAAGATGCGCTTGCGCATCACCGAGGACGGTTCTCCCGTCCCCAGCGCTCGCCTGATTTTTCGCTTTTCCCGCCCCGAAGCCGCGCCCTTCTACACTCAGGCAACCAGCGACTCCGGAGGCCAGGCCGAGATTTCCTTCGAAGTCGAGGAATCGGCCCTCCCCGATTCCTCCATCATCATCCAAGCCAACCATCAAGGCCGCACCGTCACCCGCAAATTCCTGCTGCGTAAAACCGAGTAGGCCTCGTCGTCCGATAGTCCCCCGTGTTAAAGATTTTCTAATTTCTCAACTACCACACTCCCCGCACTCCTCTCGTGAAGGCACAATACGTGCGTGAGACAATAAATCCCTGAGAAAAACCAAACCATGAAACTACACATCAATGGAGAACCCCATACCATCGCGGATCCTCCCTCGGCCCCATTTACCCTCACGGCCCTGATCGAATCGCTCAACATGAAGCAAGATCGGGTCGCCGTCGAACTCAATCGCGAAATTGCCCCCCGGGGCACCTGGCCCCAAACCGTCCTCAAAGACGGCGACCGGCTCGAAATAGTCCACTTCGTCGGCGGCGGCCTATAGTCCCAGATCGCCCCGTGACGCCCTATGTCCTCTGTGTCAAAGGTTTTGCAGTTTCTCAACTAAAAGCTTTTCCCAGCATTCTTCTAGTTACCCCTCGCCGCAAGTTTCTCCGTTGACTCCCGCCAACTCCTGTCTAGAATGTTTTAAACATTCAGCGCACGAGTTGTTTTAAACAGAATCAACAAATTATGCCGGACCGTTTTCCATCACAGCAGGTCATTGCCCTCACCGGCATAACCGCCCGCCAGCTCCAGTGGTGGGACGAGCGCGGCGTCGTCAAGCCTGAGCGTGAAGGCCATCGTCGTCTTTATTCAATGCAGAATCTCACCGAAGTTGCCGTCATCTGCCAACTCCGGCGCAAAGGCTTCTCTCTGCAGGGAGTACGAAAGGTCATGCGCTTTCTGGAGCGCGAGCTTGGCAAGGGACTCGCCGACATCGTCGACCGCAACTCCGATGTTCACCTTCTCACCGACGGCAAACGCCTTTACCTGGAGACTTCGGAGCGCCAGATCGTCGACATCTTGAAAAATTCTGACCAACCCATTCTAGGAATTTGCCTTAGCGACGCGGTCCGTCAGGTCCGCGCCGAGGTCATCGCAAGAAAATCGAATACTTCGGTAACTTCGCCGGCCGCACGCCGGCGTGCTAGAAAAGCTTCTTAGGTAGAAAACTTGCGTCAAAGCTTGGTTCACCAGGGGGAAATATGGTCGGCGAACTGGATCTGATTAACGAGTGGATCCCGGAACACATGCAACCCGGAACCGTCTTTGTGCTGGAAAACGCCGGCGAAGTCGGCGAGAAAGAAGATCCCTATTGGGCCGTGCTGGCCTGCCCTTCCTGCGGCATGCTGGGCCTGATCACGCGCCGCCAGATCAACGGCCTCGTGCCCGTAATCTGCGGATCCGAAAAATGTTCCGCGCAGTTTTTTATCCGCGATAGCGAAGTCGTCGCCCGTAAGCCGTTTTAGGTTATATAGGGACAGCCGCCTCTCGGCTGTTCCGTCGAGCGAAGCTCGACTTCTTGTCTCGTTCATGTCGCGCACGCTCGACCAGTCCTAGTATTCCCTTCGTAACGCTTTGTGGTTGACGCTTTTTGCACCTACCCACTGCCTCTCGCAACTTGCTAAAACCTCTTCCCAAGCGCTAGGCTAATTCTTCAAACCTGGAGCATCAGGGAGGTTTTATGCAGTTGCAACTATCAACCCAAACCGAAAACGGGGTTCTCGTCGTCGATTGTATCGGCCGCATCGTCTTTGGAGACGAATCTTCGCTGTTGCGCGAAAACGTAAAGCAGGCTATTTCGGAAAACAATCGTATTGTGTTGAACCTCGCGGAGGTGAGCTACATCGATTCCGGCGGTCTGGGTACGCTGGTAGCGCTGCGTACCACCGCGCTCAACGCCGGAGGCACCATCAAGCTGGCTAACTTAACCCAACGCGTCAGCGACGTCTTGCAAATCACAAAGTTGATCACGGTGTTTGACGCCTTCAACTCCGTTTCGGACGCTGTCGAATCCTTCCGTCGGGCGGCTTAACCCGCCGCTCGGTATGAAGAAGGGAAGCAAAGCCTCGCGCCATCTGGCAAGGACCAAACCCGGCAGCAAGGAGTTGTCAGATTCCGGGATCAGGCGCTTAAGCATCGAAGCGGCCATCCGCCGCATTCCGAAAGGAAAAATCTCCACCTACGGGGCCATCGCTCGGGCTGCCGGATTCCCCGGTGGCGCGCGGCTGGTAGCGCAAGTGCTTCATCGCGGCTTTAATTTGCCCTGGCAGCGCGTCTTGGGCGCAGGAGGAGAGATTAAGCTCCGCGGCGATTCCGCCATCGAACAGCGGCTGCGGCTGGAGGCCGAAGGCGTTCGCTTTCGCGGCCGAAAGGCCGATCTAAAAGCTCACGAATTCAAGTTTCCTCATAAATCGCCGAAGAAACATCGATTCAAGTTTCCTATCAGGGCATCGCTTTAGCGATCCCTAAGTTCTCAGGATTCAAACGCCCCTTTAGGGCCAATAGGCAACTATTTCTTAAACTGCTCATCGATCTCCACCTGATATCCCGTGACCATCTTATTAGTCTCGTTCGCCATGCCCACAACCGCCATTAATTCTTTAAACATCGCGTCGGTCATGCCCTTCTTTTGTGCCGACACTGTGTGCGACGCAATGCAGTAATGGCATTGATTGGTCACGCTCACCGCCACATAGATCAACTCTTTGGTGAGCGGATCAAGCGCCCCCGGAGCCATGATCTGCTTGATGTCTTCCCACGTGCGCTTCAGCGTGGCGGGATCATGCGCAATCGCCTTCCAGAAATTATTAATCCAGTCTGTCTTCCGCGTCGCCATGATGTCGTCATAAACCGCGCGCACCTCCGGGCTGGCATCTTTATATTCAATAAGTCCAAGCGTTGACATAAATTCCCCCATTGAGGCCGTCATCCCGAATCGCGGCGTACGTCAGCCGCGTGAGGGATCTCCCGCCCCGAGCTACCCCGGCAATACTCCGCTCAACAATTTTTCCAACCCCGCTGCCGGACATCTCACTCCCACATAGAATTGCCCGAACAACGCATACACCGCGCTCACGTGATCGAAGCGCATCTCGTAGATCAGCTTTTTGAATACCAGCGGATCGTCGGCAAATAAATCGACGCCCCACTCCCAATCGTCAAAGCCAATCGATCCAGTAATGATCTGTTTCACTTCGCCTGCGTAGCGGCGTCCCACCAGCCCGTGGTCATTCATTTGCCGGGCGCGTTCTTCAATGGGCAGCGTATACCAGTTCTTTTCCTCGCCGCGCCGCCGGTCCATCGGATAGAAACACAGGTAACGATTCGGAGGAATTTGCGGAAACAGCCGCGGATGCATCGCCTCTCGATGCCTCGCCAGTTTGCTTTCAATCTCCGTTTTCCACTGCTCGGAGTGCGGTTGAATTCCTTGCGCCGCCAGTTCTTTGTAAATCTTCAGAGTAGAGTCATACAGCCCGAGTTCGATAATCGAGAGGTAAGAAGATGTCGGTTCCAGGTAATCGCTGAACCGCAACCCAGCCAGATCCAGCTCCGCCTGGTTCAAGTCCGCAAACGAATTGCGGAAGTGAACCAGCATCAGGTCGCCCTTATGCCCGATCAGAGAAAACAGCGCCGATTGCCCCTCCGTCCTCTGCTCCATTTTGCCCAGCACCGCCGCAGCTTCCTGCGCGATTTCCGCACGCAAAACCGCGTCCAAAGCGCGCCATGCCGTGCGCCGCACCCGCATCATCTGGTGCAAAACACTATACCCTTCCGTGGTGAGTGGAACTTCAGGCAGCTCTGCCGTGCCACTCTGCGCAGCCGGATTCTCTGTACGAACTTGGGTTGTGGCCGTCATTGGTTTCTCGTTGCTGAGTTTTTCATTGCTGAGTTCCTCATGGACGAAAACTCATTCGCGTTCAGCATTCTATTCTACGCAAGACCCGTGGCAGTGGCGAGGTCCCGATTATGCATTACAGCTTGCGCCTGTAGAAGAAACACCAGGTTCGTATCAGGGCATCGCTTCAGCGATGCCGAATGCTCTTTGGATTCAGATGCCCCTTTAGGGGCTGGCACTGAAAGCTGACGGACGATGTTTTTCAAATTATCCCGCCACCCCCGATTTACAATCGATTCACTCATGCCAGGAAAAGCTCTAACGGTAACAGCCCTTCTCTGTCTCTCAATTTGTGCCCTCGCACAAAACAAACGTCTGTGGGTAATACGCTCCAGCGGTGAGGCCGTCGAGTACAATCCCGCAACATTTTCGGAAAAGCAAACCGTCAAAATTCCTACCGGGGCCGCGGCCTCGCTCTCGGCATTTTCCGTCAACTCGCAAGGGCAGATGTTGTTTGTTCCGCCCGCCGCCCTGCCACTGATGGAAACTGATCTTGCCGCGGAGCGCAAAGTTTGGTTCTGGGATGGCCATCAGGCAAGCACGCTCACTCGCGATGTTTCCCGCACTACCTCCACCGCCGGATCGAATCTTGTGATCGCCGAATCCGCTCCCACCCCTTTTCTGTCATCCGACGGCAAATCTCTTTTCTGGTTTTCCAATCAGGCCCGCCGCTTGCAGCGCGATGGCGTCGACCTCTCCACGAAAAACACATGGCTAAGTTGGCAAACCGATCTCGCCGGGGCCAATCGTCAGGAAGTCGCCACCACATCTCTTCCCGAGTGCTCCTGCCCCACGGGTGGATGCGAGGAAACCTGCGCCTATGGCCAGGTCTGGGTGCCGGAGAGCGGAGTGGAAAGGTTTTTTCTCCTCACCCAATTTGTCGCCGGTCAGACCAAACCTGTCTATCAATCCACTTCCATCTTCGAAGAAAACACAGGCAAGTGGACTCCGGCGCCCGTGAACCCTCCGCTGCGAAACCTGCTGGATGTTCCAAATCCCGATGTCATTCTCGAAGCCATCCCCGATACTGGATGTTGCGGATGGTCCAACGAAAGTGACGATCAGACCGTGCTGCATCTTCGCGATAAAACTCTGAAAGTCTTCGATGAGATTGAAGCGTACAAAAATCCCGATTACGATGTCAGCTTCTACACCCAGAATGGAAAATTGTCTCCCGATCAAAAGTCAGTGGCGCTGACCATCGTCTCTACCAGCAAGCCGAATACTCCCATCCAGCTTGCCGAGCAGGGCCAGGCCAATCCCGAAGAATCCCAGCACATCCGCAAAGCCCTGGCGGATCTTCCCGCGCTTGAAATAAAAAGTGTGGAGGATTCTCCGCGCCGCATCGTATTTCTTCCCCATGCCCAGTTGGTGGGTTGGCTAAGTGAGAACGAAATCCTGATGGTCGAGGATCACCTGCTGGTGGTTTACAACGTCACCACCGGCGCGCGCCGCAAGTTGCCCATCCACGCCGAAGATGCCGCCCACGTATTTCTGCGCTAAGTGCTCGTAAGAATGGGTAGTGGTGGTGTTTGAAAAGTCTTGCGCTTCACTTTTTTCGGAGTCATCCCGAAAGCCCGCGCTTTCACCAGCGGGCTGAGGGATCTCCCACGCGCACGCCATTCTTCCGGTCAAACTGCACCACTACCTAAGAATGCTTCAGCCAAAAAAGACAAAAAGATCACTGAGTAAAGCCATGAAAGTCCTCTGGCTTTTCCTCAGTGACCCTCCGTACCCTCTGTGGTGAAAGGCTTTTACTTTTAGTGTCCGCCCTAGTGCTGGTCGCCGTGGCTGTGCCGCCAGGTCCAGTATTCTTTCTGCTCTTCCGGCGGAAGCTTCCTGAAATCGCGTTTCGGATCGCGGTGATATTGCACCGCCCACTGGTGGTAATAATCAACCTCCACCCCGTTCCACACGTGGTAATCGCTATAGTAAGGATCGTAAACACGGTAGTAATGATGATGGGCGCAGCCCATGCCTACAAAAGAAATTGCCAGCACCCCCGCGAACAACCACGAGCCGAGCGACCGCGAACGTTTCTCCATCTTGTGAGCCTTCCCCTGAAAGAATTTGCCTTCCACAACTTCCTGCAACAAAACCGGAACCCCAACGGCAGCGCATTAGGTGCCGGTTACCGCTCGATGGTTGTTCCCGCGCTTCAGAAGGCGGCACTTCTTCGTATACCTTCGCGCCCCTTGCTGGTTTAACGGTTTTGCATCTGATCCACCCAGTTGCAGGCCTCGCTACTCTTCAGACTGTTAGCTTTCAGGTAAACTAAACAAGTAACAGTCTAGAAACAAGAATTGAAGGAGCTCCGAATGTATCCCGAAATTATGGTCATCCCCATGCGCGAGGAACTAACCCGCCTGGGCATCCAGGAACTACGCACCGCAGAAGACGTTGATCAGGCTCTGAAAGCCCAGCAGGGAACAGCTTTGGTGGTTGTAAATTCTATCTGCGGATGCGCCGCCGGCCGCATGCGCCCCGCTGTCCGCATGGCGCTGCAAAATGCCGTTCACCCCGACCATGCCTTCACCGTATTCGCGGGACAAGACACGCAAGCCACCGAACGCGCCCGCAGTTATTTCACCGGCCAACCCCCGTCCTCGCCCTCGATTGCAATCCTCCGCGACGGTCAACTCGTCTACATGATGCCTCGCCGCGACATCGAATCCCGCGAAGCTCCGGCCATTGCCGCCGATCTCAAATCCGCCCTCGACAAATTCTGCGCCAAACCCGCCGCAGTCTAGTGATGAGTAGGGATCTGACCTTTCGTACCCTGTCATCCTGAGCGAAGGAACTGCTTCGCGAATGCGAAGCAGTTCCGAAGTCGAAGGCCCCGACAATGCGGGTAATTCCTGCGCCGCCTCAGGGAATTTCCCCGCGCACATCGATCCCCACGCATTCCTTTATGTGTCTTCGTGCCCTTGCTGGTTAACAGTTTTTGCAAATTGCCAAACAGGCCTATTTCTTGGCGGCTGCCCCGCCAACCATGAACGCCTTCACCACGATTCCGTTTGGCTGAACTCCCACCGGAATCATTGTGAGCAGCGAATATTCCGATGGTTCCAGCTTCCGCGAAGCGCGCCTCTGGATCACCGTCACGTCCCCCGCCTGCGTATCCAGCACCAGCAGATATCGTTCATCCTGC
>Ga0209221_1000023_pt1 | contig 92157 bp, 79 predicted proteins | sample BlaSpr_A8_Ref_O2_FD_187989 | JGI IMG/M metagenome (GOLD analysis project Ga0209221, IMG submission 187989) | Forest soil microbial communities from Thunder Bay, Ontario, Canada - Black Spruce, Ontario site 2_A8_Ref_O2 (SPAdes) (version 2) | ecosystem: Environmental > Terrestrial > Soil > Boreal...
AGTCGTAAACGATGCCGCGGTATTGAACGCCAGATCCGTCGGCACGGCCGCCAGCTTCTGCGGATTCCACGGCAGCCATTGCTGCACGCGCTCGATCACGTACAGCAGCGTCATCGAAACGCCGCTGAACAGCAGCATCGCGATGCCGTACTCCGTCCACCGCATTTCCCGCTTCTCGTCCACACCAGTGAGCTTGTAAAGCAGCCGCTCGAAGGGGCGCAGCAGCGGGTCCAGGAATGTCTTCTCATGCGCGAACACGCTCGTCATGAAAAGGCCCGCCGGCTTCGCCACCGCGAAGATCACCAGCAAAAACAAAAATATTTGTAGCCAGCCATTAGCCGTCATCGTCAGAACCTTTCCGGCCACAGCAAGGCCGCGAACAAATACGCCAAGATCAAAACGCAGACCACCAGCAAGAAAATGTTACCGAGCATTGTGTCGTTCCCCTTACTTCAGACGGTCGCACCCGCGCACGTATGCGAGCGCGACCGCAAAAAAACAGACCGTCACTACCACGAATATTACGTCTTGCATCGCTGTTCACTCCTCACATCATCACGGAACTCAAAATTTGTAGATCAAGTCCATGCCGAAGAAGAGCTGGTTTCGGGCCTTGCCGTTGTTGTACGCCGCCAGGTCCCACGAGTGATCGAAGCGGAGTTCAGGACGGATCATCACCGTAGTGCCGATGTATTTGGTGGCATACAGCGTGTTTTCGGTATATTTCGTGGCGAACCCGGTTCGCTGCCCCTTCTTGTCATCGAGGAAGTCAGACCGGAACCCAACAAAAAACTTTGAGTTGATTTCGCGATTTACGTAGTTGACGATCGCCCATTCGGGCGCGGTGCAACGCAGCACGCCCGGCTTGCAAAATGCCCCATTCGCGCCGAGCTCGATCGGGACGGGATTGGCCACATTCCCGGCGACGTTCGGTACATCGCGTTCGTACATGTACCAAGTCTCAGTCGCCATATTCCACTTGCTGTTGAACTTGTGGTACCAGGTGAAGTCATAGTCCTGCAGGTTGTTGTAGGCGTACTTGCCGCTATTTATGCCATTCGCACAACCGTAGAAATTATTGTTGTTGCTCGCAGTGGAATAGTTCAGGCAAAAAATAGCTGAAGGTGTAGCGTCCGAGGTCCAGCACGCAACATCGTGGCTGCAGGATATGCCAGCCTGAATTATCCATTGCGGGTTCAGTTTCAGCGAGGCGTAAATCCCGGTGTCGGTAAAGGGATCGATGGTGTAGAGCAACGAGTGCGTCATGTTGAAATTGTTCGGCGCCAATTGCGCTTCGATCCCAGGAACTGAAAGAAAGCGCCCGACGCGGATGTCCAGACCGTCTTTGACCGGAAAGTAGAGGTCAAAGTATTCGAGGACGGGATCGAAGCCATACTGCTTGTTAGAAGCCAGAAGCTGCTGGCTGAAGTAACCCTTTGCGGTCGTAAAGCGATAGTCGATGCCTTCGAACGCGGTTAGATGGAATCCCCAGTCGAAGTGATCGGTTTGCACTGTATCGGGAAGGCGCTCCACGTATATGACCGCCTGGTTCAGTTCGATCTTGTCCGGGAAGATGTCGTAGGACACCGGGAAGTTGTTGTTCGCCGAGGTGCTGAAATTTATGCTGGTCGCAACCCATCCGTAAACTTTAATGCGGCTGTTGTCCAGCTTGAGCGCGCTCATCAAAGGATAAGTGTTGCCATCAGGAGCGCCGATGTCAGACGAGCCTCCGTAGCCCCAATCCGAGGACGGAAACGGAGGTGAATCTAGCGGTGCCGGGAGCCCGCGCTTTGGTGGTAGGGGCGTCGAAGGATTTGTGCCATTCCAATCCTGACGATAAAATCGTGCCAGCCGTTGGAAGAAATTTCCTTCCAGCACGTGGTCCTGCGGCGGGTTCTGCGTCGCAGTTTGTTGCGCACTCGCCTGTGAAGATGAATTTTGCTGCGGCGAAGAAGCGGACGCCGTCTGCGGAGAGCCGCTTCCGCTCTGATCGGCGTTGGCATTTGTGCTGTCTGCAGCGCTCGAAACTACAGGCGGAACGTCAGTTGTATCCACGGCGCTCACATCGTCTGTCGCCGTCTTCGCCTTACCTGCGTTGCCCTGCGCGCTGCTCGTTTGGGTCGGCTGCACATTGTTGTCTTGCGCCCACACCAAACACGGGGACAGCATGATCCCCAGTATTGCGGCGGCTGGTCCGTGCCATCCGCGCGCCATCTTGTGCTTCGTCAACGTCTTCAACATGAAAATCCTCTCCTTTTCTAGTTGTGGGTTTTCTGATTTGCAGAATTCTTGCGCCGCTCCTTGCGCGGCGGCTCCAGTGGCATCACGATTTGTCCGGAAGAAATTACCGGAAATCCGAGCGGCGTTTGTCTCCTTTGCCGCAGGTGCTTTTCTTCCAGCGAGAATTGCACCAGCGCGTACAGGAAAAACACGCACGCCGCCGCCACCACCAAAAAAACAAAAACTTCCATGAAACTCGTCCTTCATCGCGCCTGCAAATTCCAGTGCGAACGACCTGTCCCCAGCGCGGTTGCGATCACCAGTCCGCCTGAGCCCTCCAGGCGCACACCTGCCCCGCTTATTCGCACCCGAACCTTAGATGTTCCACAGGGCGGAAAGTTCTACGGTACCTGTGTTGCCTCAGGAATCCGTAAGCGGGGCGTAAGGATTTCGTAAGGAAATGTAGGGCGGAAAGACTGTTCCGATTCGCTTCAGGAGGGCTGTGAAACCGCTTCGGCGTGGTTGCTGCGGTTTGGCAGCACCGCCGCAATTGCGATTGCCACCAACAACAGCAGCGCCGGGTCAGTCGGGTGCCTGTAGCGCAGCGAAGTGTGCGTGACGTAGTAAATAAGCGGGTACACAATCGGGCCGGCCGCCAGCGGAAAAGCGTAGATGCTCCGCGAGCGCAGCAGCGCGAGAATCCCGCACAACGCGCCCAGCGCCGCTAGGGTATTGCTGATCAGCACCAGGCGCACCAGCGGAGAATCGGTATCGCGAAAACCCTGGAAGGGCTTTTCCAGTCCGGTCCAGGTCGCCACGAACCGCCGCGCGAAGAGGGTAATTTCCAGTCGCGGGTGTGCGCGCATAAAAGCGGTCGCTTTCTCCCACTTATCCTGCATGAAGGCCGTCTCGCCCATGTGAACGTACCTACTAATCTCGGCGCGCTCCGGATCCGACGGCGGTACCACCTGCGATTGTTCGTCGAACTGTTCGTTGTTTCCCAGCCACAATTCAAAAGGCAGGTTCGAACGCAGCGGAATGAACCGGTGGAACGCTAAATAATTGCGCACGGTCCACGGCACGCAGCACAGCACCGCAATTGCGCAAGCCAGCAGCGGCCGACTCTGATGCAATAGTCCTTTTTGCCACGCGCGATAAGCGGCCCACCCTAGAAGCAACGGGAACAGGCTGCCCAGAGAAGGGTTGGTCATCAACGCAAATCCCCACAGCACGCCGTAGCCGCACCACGCGCGTACGCTCTGCGTATCCGCAAGTTCCAGCGTCGCCCATAAGATCGTGGCCATCAGCAATGCTGCGAGCGATGTGTCCCACACCCATTGGTAAGGAATCATGATGGCGTTGGGAAAAATCGCCCACAGCCACGCCGCGCCGCCGGCTACTCCCAATCCGCCCACGCGTTTGCCGATGTAATAAAGCGGCACGCAAGTTGCCGTGGAAAATAAAATGTTCAGAAAAACGATCGCAAAAAATGAGTGCGGCGTGTGAATCCCGAAGATCTTGAAAACTGCCGCAACCAGCGCTGGATACACCGGAGTCAACCAGGCTGTTGGACCCGTCTCCTGCCAATACGGCGAACTGAATCCGTGTCCCTTGGCCAGCGAAAACGCGATGTTTCCTGTCTCGTTCAGGAACGGCACGAGGCCCACGAGATCGGCGCGCATTTGGCGTTCTTGATTCCACGCGTATGCGACGCGCACTCCCAGCGCAATCAGCAAAATTAGCGTTAGCGACGTCGCCGCCTTCAGAAAGCCCCGTTTCATTGTTTGCGTTCCACTCCTCGCGCGCCTTTCAGTTTATCTCGGATGGATTTTCCGCGCCGAAACCGCGATTCCGTCGTGCGGCGTCTTTCAGTCATGTTAGTGCATCTGATACCGTAGAGGTGGCCCAGCGCAATCGCGCTGTTGTTCGTGCGCTCATCGTGGAGTTCGCTCACAGATGGCTGATCCACACAAAGTCGTAATTCTTGGCGGCGGTTTCGGCGGCCTCACCGCTGCCCAGGCGCTGAAGAGTGCGCCGGTGCAAGTGACGCTGGTGGACCGCTGCAACTATCATCTATTTCAGCCGCTGCTTTACCAGGTTGCCACCGGCTCGCTTTCGCCCGCGAACGTTGCGGGCCCGCTGCGTGACATCCTGCACAAACAAAAAAACACGCAGGTGCTGCTGGGCGAAGCCGTGCACATTGACGCTGCCAAGCGCCGCGTGATTCTCAGCGATGGCGTGCTGGATTACGACACGCTGATCGTCGCTACCGGCGCCACACATCAATATTTCGGCCACGACGAATGGGAGCAATTCGCGCCGGGCCTGAAAAATCTGGATGACGCCACGGCAATGCGCGGCCGCATCCTTCTTGCGTTCGAAGCGGCGGAGCGCGAGCGCGATCCGAAAAAGCTGCAGGCGTGGATGACGTTCGTGATCGTGGGCGCAGGGCCCACAGGCGCAGAGCTGGCGGGCGCGCTGGGCGAAATCGCTCACGATACGCTGCGCCACGATTTCCGCGCGATCGATCCCTCGCAAACGCGCATCATCCTGGTGGAAGGCACGGACCGCGCGCTGCCAGCGTACCCTCCGAAGCTTTCCGAAGCCGCGCGGCGCATGCTGGAGCGGCTCGGTGTGACGGTTCGAACCGGCGCGATGGTCACGGACATTCGCGCTGACGGCGTCACAATTCGCTGCGGAAATCGGGACGAAATTATTCCCACGCGCACCGTGCTGTGGGCCGCGGGCGTGTTGGCGTCGCCGCTCGGCGTGATTCTTTCGCAGGAGGCAGGCGCGAAGCTGGACCGGGCGTGCCGCGTGATCGTGGAGCCGGACATGAGCATCGCCGCGCATCCGGAGATTTTCGTGATCGGCGACCTCTCGAATTTCAGCCATCAAACTGGGCAACCGCTTCCGGGAGTTGCACAGCCCGCGATTCAGCAGGGAAATTATGTGGCGAAATTAATTCGCGCGCGATTGCGCGGCGACAAACTTCCGCCCTTCCATTATTTCGACAAAGGTAATCTGGCGACGATTGGGCGCGGCGCGGCCGTTGCGGATTTAAATTGGCTGCGGCTTTCAGGCTGGCCTGCTTGGCTGATGTGGGTGTTCATACATTTGGTGTACATCATACAATTTCAAAATCGTCTGCTGGTGATGCTGCAATGGGCGTGGCTGTACATCACTTTCGATCGCTCGGCGCGGTTGATCACTGGAAAAAATCCACTGCCGCTGGATTTGTGAACTGCCGGATTTGTGAACTACGCGGTCGAAGTTTCCGCGGCGCGCACCTGACCTGCGCGAATCGCTTTCAGCAGCGCGGCGTGGTCGCGCTCGGTCTGATCCGCATACGCGACCGCAAATTCACCCAGGGCATCGTCGAAGGCTGAATTCTTGCCCATGTAGCCGGCGATACGCGCGGCGTCGCCGGTGCGGGCGTGCGCGCGGGCCAGAGTCCATCCGCAAATTTGCACGTACTCGAGCCATTCGGATTTGTTCATGCTCTCGAGATCGAATTTCATTTTCATATCACGCAGCTGGCGGAAATAATAATCGCGTCCGTCGTCGGCGCGCGTCCAGCCGAGGAAGACGTCGCTCGCGGCCTGCAGCATGCGCTGTCCGGTAACCACGCGCTCGCCGTGATTCGGATAATGGCTTTTGCCCGCGTACGCTTCCAGCACGGAAGGCAGAGCTTCTTTCAGTTGCAGCACCAGCGCATCATCTTTTCCAGCCATTAGCAGCGCCACGTCGCAGCGCGTACCGACGCTTCCCACTCCCACCACTTTTCGCGCGATGTCCACGATGTGATAGCGGTCCAGAATCACGCGGCGTTCTTCGGGCAGCGTGAGCCCGTAGCGGTGAAACAACGCGCGAACGTGCTCATCAATTCTGGCGATGTCACGCGGATGGTAAACCAGAGGAGGGTGGTCAATGATGCGCCGCTTGCCTTTGGAGACCTCCGTGATTTTCGGGAGGATATACCCGGCAGTTTGCATTTTCGCGGCGCGTTCCACTTTTTCCCAATACTTTTTGTCGCGCGTGGTTTTCGCTTTCTCGATAAAAAGTTCAACGTCAATGTGCGAATACCACGCTTCCAGGTAAGGCATGCGCGCATATTCGCGGATGTGCTGGCGATAGGAAGTCACCACGGCGCGTGCTGCCTCGCCGCAACGCCCTTCCTTCATTCCTTTCTCGCGTCCGGACAGCACGACGCTCGCGGCGAGGCGCTTCACGTCCCATTCCCAGGGCGCGGAAAGCGTTTCGTCGAAATCATTGATGTCGAAAACCAGGCGGCGCTCCGGAGAGCCGTAGCCGCCGAAATTCAGCAGGTGGCAATCGCCGCAGGCCTGCACGCGAATTTTTGTGGTGGGAGCGTGCGCGAGATCCCAGGCCATCAACGCCGCGGCGCCGCGGAAGAAAGCGAACGGCGAGCTGCGCATGCGTCCGTAACGGATCGGCAAGAGTTCGGACAAGCGGCCGCGGTTGGATTCTTTTAGTACCGCAATTGGATCGGGGCGATGAGGCGCGGGAGACCATTTCGCATGCGAGCTTCGCGGGACGCGTTCGCGCAGAGCTTTGCCGGCGGCCATGCGTTCTTCAACGGAAGGAGGCGGCTGATTCTCGCGGGCTTTGGTGATGCTGACAACGGCGTGGGGCGCCGCGCCGGTTCTTGTTGCCAGTGGGGTTTTCATGAACGTGGGGATTTTGTACCAGAAAATGCGCAGGGGCAAGAGCGGCGATATTGGAGCGGGCGAGGCTGGATTTTGAAATTTCGCGAAAAATGTGCGATTAGAAAATCGCGAAGGTGATTGTGTTCAGTCATTTACGGTAATTTCTAATAATTTGGCCGTTGATTAGAAACGTGCGTAGTCCTACGAGCGGGAGGGTGGATTTGTACGCAATTGTAGGTTGTTGTCGGTGAGAGATCGGGTGGAGGCCGACGCCGGTGCGGAGCGGGGCGCGTAGATCCATTGCCGGAGATGCAGATGCGGGCTTGCCGGCTTCGCGCGAATTTTGAAGAGTTTTCATTTTTTATTTAGTTTCGCGTAAAGCTAACACGGGCTGGCGAAATGCGCAGCTGTACGTTCGGACAGAACTGGTACAGAACTAGTACTTACTGTCCTAGGATCGTTTTTTCTTGCGCTGCCGTGTCGCGACGGCTTTGGCGGCGGCCTGTTTTCGATTTCGTTGTGCGTGAACGCCTAGATCGTGCCAAGAGGTTTCGGAAAGGTTGATGCCGTAGTGTTTTGCGGCTTTCTCGATGTTGGCGAAGGCCGATGCGCGATCAGCATCGGAGACGTCCGTAACTTGATCGAATCGCGCGACGGCGTTGCGGACGTGGCGCGCGTCGGTTAGCGGTTCTTTGCGTTGCTTGGGAAAGGCGAAGACAGTGTCGGGCAGGTCGCTTTGCTTGGTGAGGCGGCCGTGTTTTTCGTGAGGTTTCCAGGTTGCGGTCATTGCGGGCTGCTTGTTGGTGGGTGAGAGGATTGCGCACGGTAGAGCATAACATTTTGAGGTGGGTTGGTGGTCGGTGGGGTTGGGTCTAAACCCCCACGCTTCGCATGAACCAACTGCGCGAGGAGTGGGGCACCCTCTCGCGGTGACTCAAATCTCCGTTTAATTTATTTAGGCTTGTGGCGGTGGCGATTTCTCGCAGCGATTATTGGGCTATCGAGATTGGAGTCGCTAAGTTTTTGCGCGAGTGGTTTGCCGGGCCATTTTTTGGGCCATGAATGCTAGTAGCTTGCGGTCATTTTCGCTGACTCGCTGCAGAAGCCTGCGGAATTGGCTGAGGATCCGAGCGTCCTTGCCGGAACTGCCCCAGGGGAGATCCTCGCCTTTTTTGCGCGAGGGCAAATCGGGGACCTTGGGAGGCAATTCACCATCATAGACGAGTTGATAGAGAGGAACTTCCAGCGCGCGCGCCATTTTTTCCAGCGTTTCGATGGACGGCACGGTGTGGCCGTTTTCGACGCGCGAAATATAGCAGCAGAGCAACCCGGTGCGCTTCTCGATATCTCCCTGCGATAGATTCTTTTGCTCCCGCAAAGTGCGAAACCTTTCACCAATGATCATAAGAGATACCCCTTTTTTAGCGTAGTGCCTGCGGCCGGAAATGACGGGCAAGCCGAAGTCGCCGGCATTGAGGATGCGTTGCGTTTCGTTAATCAGGATTCAAGGAATGCGGCCATCAAAGCTTCCAGCGACACCGCCTGAGGGTACAGCATCAGGTGGCGAGTCAGTTGTTCGACGAGCGTTCTTCCTAGCCAGCTCAACTTGAAGAGTCTCTACAGTATGTTGCAGCGCGCGAATTTCGCTTTCTTTTACGTCCTTAAGTACACAGTACAAGCCCAAAACATCTTTTGTTGCGCTTTTCTGTTCGGCGCATGCCGCGGCGACTGTCAAAGTGGAAGCAGTGCCTACGGCCATAAAAGCACCGACGAAGAGTGGCAAGCCGGTGGCGTTCTCAAACGGCCCCAATCCATGCAGGGAACCCCACATCGCAAATCCGCCCATAACGAGTGTGGCACCGGCCGCTTCGAGCGGGCAAAAGCGGAGCGCTGACCAGACCAAGAAGGGAGCGCACAGAAACAGCAGCCCGTTTCCCGGTATCCAGGAAATCGGTTGATGACCGAAATTCAGCACGCACATGAGACTGAGACCTGCAATCAGAGCAGTAATTTCGAGCGGCTCCGCCAGACCAAAGAAACGGTGCTTGTGCCCTAGCAAGAGCACAAGAAACGGCGTGACAAAAAGCACGCCCAACATATCTCCAACCCACCAAACGAACCAAAGCGCCGGGAGACCCGCCAGCTTGGCAAAACCACCGAGGCAGAGAAAGCTCACGCCTTGGGTGGCGCACAGCGCCGGCCCCAGCATTGCGCCAAAGAACACAAAACGCAAAGCGTCAGGCGCTTTAAAGAAGGCGCTCTTACCGTGGGCATATCTATTGATGAGATAAGTTGCCAAGAGGGCCGTCAAAATATTGCCAGTAGCGAGACCCAAAGAAATCGAAATTGACCCGGTGATTGCAACGCTGAGGAAAAACGCGCCGAGAAAGGGGCCGGGCCACGCTCGATGCCCCCTTAAAAGCAAAGCCGCCAAGGAAATTCCCGCGGGAAGCCAAATCGTGGTGACCGATTGGTTTGCCGTATCCGGCCGCACACCGAGTTTGCCTACGACGAAGTAGATCATCGCCACGACAGCGATGGTCGCCAGATTGCCAGACTCGAAGTAGGGGCGCAGCCTGCTGCCAAGCGATCTTGGGAGCGCAGAGAAGCTAAAGCTCAGACTTACAAGCTTGCGGGACAGATTCAATGCTTCCTCCGTGTTTCACGCTGCGAGGGAATCATCGGTCTTTGATGGATTATTAGACAAGGCCGATTACCGACTTGAGTACTTAATTCTAATATTTTTCGATGTCAAGGGGAAACCCCCATTCCTTGGAAGGCGGATGGTGGAGTACTTGTATACAAAATCAACGTCAAAGGCAAAGTCAACGACGCCGCCTGAAAAGCAGGCGGGCGGTACCAAGTCAAAGGCAAAAGCGCCAATCCCGCTTTGCGGGATCGGCGTTCCCAGGCGACGGCAAATGCGAGAGGACAGCCAAGAGTGGCTGTCCCACGAAAAGCAGCTGGCCGCTGCAAGGTCCAAAGCTGCGCCGGTTATTCAGAGCGGAGGGCGTCCATTACGTCTATGCGGGCGGCGCGGGCTGCTGGTAGCACGGAGGCTACTACTGCGGCGGCGAGCAGGACTGCGGCTGAGGCTGCCACCGGGATTGCATCGGGCATGCGCATGTCCACGATGTAGCTGTTTGCCAGGCGGGCTAACAGGTAGCCGAATGTGGCGCCTGCGACTATGCCTACTGCGGCCATCAGGGCGCCTTGGGCGATCACGCTGGTGAGAAGGTTGCGCGGTTGTGCGCCCAGGGCGAGACGGATACCGAATTCGCGAGTGCGGCCGCTTACTGAGAAAACGAGCACGCCAGCGACGCCAATTACTGCGATTGCCAGAGCGACTGCCGCGAAGCCGCCGAAGACTAGTGCGTTCAGGCGATCGGGAGTGAGGACCTCGGCGCGGACGTCATCTAGCGTGGCGGCTTTTTCGACGGGCTGGTCCACGGAGAGATCGCGGATGATGCGGGTGATGGGAGTTACTAGCGCGTAGGGATCGCTGTGGGTGTGGACGAAAAGGCGGCCACCGCCGATTTCCTGATCGAGCGGATGATAGACGGTGAGGGTTGCGCCGGGGACTACGTTCTCGTCGTCAACATCGGCGGAGATGCCTACGATGCGGCGGGGCCCGGGGCTGACGTCAATAAATTTCATGACCGGGTCGGTCCACATAATGTGTTGGTTGAGCGCGTCGGTGTTCGGGAACATTTTTATGGCGACGCTCTGGCTGATGATGACGACTTTTTCGCTGTTTTTGCGATCGAGGTCGTTGAAATCGCGCCCTTCGATGATGGGCACGCCGAGAGCGGCGAAAAATCCGGGCGAGATGGTGCGGAATTGCGCGTGAGGATCTTCTTCGCCGTTGGCGCGCGCGTGGCCTTGCGCGGTGAACTGGAAGCCGGGGCCGAAGATGCCTTTGTCGCGCCAGGGGACGGCGGTGCCGACTGCGACACGATCCACTCCTGGAAGAGTGGAGACCTGGCGGACGGTTTCTTTGTAGAAATCGAGGATCTGATCGGGCGTGCGTCCGTAGGAAACGACTGGGACGTTGATAGCGAGAACATTGTGGGTGTCGAAACCGGTGTGCACGGTTTGCAGAGCGAGGAGCGTCTTGAGGAGCATGCCGGCGCCGGCGAGGAGCATGAAGCAGGCGGCGATTTGAGTGACGGCGAAGACGCGGAGGCGGCGTCCGGTGCTGCCGGTGATGCGCACGCCGCCGCTAGAGAGGTTCATGCCGTTGGAACCGTCGGCCGAAGGAAGTCGCGGGACGAACGCGAGAAGCACGGCAGCGACTACTGCGAGCAGCGCGCCGACCCAGAGCATGCTGGAGTCAACGGTGAGATCGAGCGCGCGGATGGAGAAGCGGGAAGCATAGCGCGCGAGGATGGCGACCATGGGGCGCGCGATCAAGACGCCGAGCGCGGCACCGGTCACGCAGAGCAGGAGGCTGTCTATTAATAGCGTGCGGCGTAGCGAACTGGTGGTGGCGCCGAGCGCGGCACGGATGGAGAGTTCGCCTTCGCGGCGGACGGTGCGCGCGAGTATCAGATTCGCGGCATTGGAGCAGGCGATGACGAAGACGAGTACCGAGGATGCGAGCAACACGAGCAGGACGGTCTTCGCGCGCGAGGTGATTTGATCGCGCAGGCGGACGGCGCTGATCTGGAAGTTCTCACCGTGCGGGTAGGCTTCGGGATGTTGAGAGACCATCGAGCCGTAGGCGGTGTTCAGCTCGGCGCGGGCTTGTTCGAGAGTCGTGCCGGGGGCGAGGCGGCCGAAAAGCTCGGTCATGCGATGGACGCGGCCGGTGACCATAGTGGCGGAGAGATGATGGGGGCTGGTGACAACGTTGGCGATAACTTCGGTTTCGGCTGGATAAGGGACTGATGGTTCGAGAACGCCGACGATAGTGGCGGAGCGGGCGCCTGCAGGATCGCCGGTGTCGAGCTTGATAGTTTTGCCGATGACGGAAGGATCGCTGTGGAGCGCGGTGGTCCAGAACCGATAGGTGAGGACGACGGCGCCGGCGGCGTTGTTGCCGTCATCGTGCGCGTCGAGAAGGCGGCCTAGGACTGGATGCAGTCCCATCACGTCGAAGTAGGAGCCGTCCACGACGCCGCCGCGGATTTGGCGTGGTTCGCCGAGGCCGACTACGCTGAAGCCGAGCGTGGAGAAGTCGCCGAACTCGCTGATGGTCTTTACGCGAGACTGCATATCCTGAATTTCGGGAACGGAGAAGCTGGTGTTTTCGACGCCGATGCCGGGGGCGCTTTGGCGGATGTAGATGAGGCGATTTTCGTCGCGATTGACGAGGGGGCGGAGGAGCACGCCGCGGACTACGCTGAAGATGGCGGCGTTGGCGCCGATGCCTAGCGCGAGGGTGAGGATGACAGTAATCGCGAGGCCTTTGGTGTGGGCCAGGGAGCGGAGGGCCACTTTTAGATCTCGGAGGAGCAAATCGAAGTTGAGCATTGGTGTTCGGCCTCCTTGCTAATCGGGTCGCCGGAGATGCGTTTCGGCCGGGCCGCTTTTGGTGCCGCCGGGGATGCGAGATTCTACACCACGAGCGTTCGGTTCGTATATTCGAAGGGCAGCGAGGCACGCGGAGTTCCTTGTGGCGCTCGAGTAAGAGATGGATTATCAGCTAGTTGGCGAGAGGTAGAGGTGAGTGCCGGTTCGGGAATGGTCGGATTTGGGATAGGTCTGTTGCGTAGGCGGACAGGGTGGTGGGGCAGCGACTGGCGGGAAGTCAAAATCACCACCGATGAACACCGGGGAACGCTAATCGAGGCAGTGATGAGGGCGAGCGAAGAGAAAGGCGGAAAGATTTCACGCAGAGGGCGGAGATACAAGGGGCGCAAAGAAAATCCGCTGCAGACGATTTGCCGCAGAACCATAGGGAGAGACGAGGGACGAAGAAGGCGAAGAGAGATCTCTGCCTGCGGCAGGCAGGCTTCGTCGCTTTACTCCTCAGGACGACGGCGCGATTCTTAGGCGCGGACTCTTCAGTTGTGGGGTGCGGGTTGCGCGTAGTAGCCCTGACGGGTGCGCGCGGTTAGGCCGGGCTTGGCAATTTTTACATCGAGTTGGTGATATTCGTCGGGGCGCTCGGCGGGACCGGCGGCGAAGGAAATTTCGTAGTAGGGCGCGACGTCGGAAAGACATTTCTGCAGGAGCGCGGAGACATCGTTATTGTGATCGAGAACGAGACCGCCGCTTTGCACGGCGAGGACCTGGAGGCCGAGATTTCCTGCGGCGGCCTGGCTGGGTTTGCTGACGCCTTTGACGAACTCCTGGTAATAGGAGGTGCGCATGAGGGCTTCATTGGAGCCGAGAGGATTCACGTCGTAAACAGTGACGCCGGCGCGCAGAAGCTGGGTATTCAAGCCTACGATGTCGGTGAAAATCTGGGCCTGCTGTTTGGCATCAATTTCGATGCGCGCGCCGGAGAGAAGAGGCCAGCCGGGAGAAACCCAGAGCATGATTTTGCGGCCGGTGTTGCGCGCTTCGCTGGCGGTGAGCTGACGGAAAGCCTGCAGGGAAAGTTGCAGGCGTTCGCCTGCGCCGTAGAAGCCGCCGGAGCGGCCGATGTCGCGCAGACCGATGTCCTCGCGATCGAGGGTGGCGCTGAGTTCGTTGCCATCGCTGGAGAAATTTCCGACGATCTGCACGCCTTTATCGGTGAAGACAGCTAGGGCGATGGGGTAAGCGAGATGGCCGCCTTCGGCGCGAAGGAATTTGGAGATCTGGGCGCGTTGGAAACTGAGGACGCGGTAGTCCACGTTGACCGCGTCAATTACGATGAGGACATCGGCGGGAGCTTCGCGGCCGGGGATGGCTTTGAAGGAAGTGATGGTCTGAGGCGCTTTGTTGTCGAGCAGAGTGAAGTCTTGTTGCTGGAGATCGGCGACGGGCGGGCCAGATTTGGGGCTGACCACAACGTCGAGGAGGATTTGATTCGCGGTGAGCGGGCGCGGCGGCGGAGTTTGTTGCGCGGCTTGTTTCGCGGAGGCCGCGCCGGCGGAAAGTAAAGCGGCAAGAATCAGGCAGCTGAGGCGCGAGGTGTTGAGCATGCGTTAGATTCCTTCGGGCGAACGCTTGCCGGGTTGCGGCGGAGAGCTTCGCCTGGTGCGCTAGGGTTGAATGCTGGGGACATAGACGCGGAGCGGGGCTACCGCGTTTCGGTCACGTGCTGAGGAATGTACTGGGAGCTACCTGGCATTGTTGAGGCTTGGAGTTTTTCGCGGGAGTGAAATGGCAAAGAGAAAGGCGGAAAGATTTAACGCAGAGAAGCCAGAGACAGGGGCGCAGAGGCCGGAGAAAATCGACGGCAAACAGCGGCAACCGCTGGCCGGTTAGTTGTGGTTTGCGGGTTGCGCGTAATAGCCCTGACTAGTGCGCGCGGTCAGGCCGGACCTCGAGATTTTTACTTCGAGGTGGTGATATTCGTCGGGGCGTTCGGCTGGGGCCGCGGCGAAGGAGATCTCGTAATAGGGCGCGACGTCGGAAAGGCACTGTTGCAACATCGCGGAGAGATCGTTATCGAACTCGAGAGCGAGACCACCGCTCTGAATGGCGAGCACCTGGAGTCCCAGGTTGCCCAGATTGACCTGGCTGGGTTTGCTGACACCTTTCAGGAACTCCTGGTAGTAGGTGCCGCGAAAGACAGACTCGCCGGCGCCAATAGGATTGACGTTGTAGAGAGTGACGCGCGCCTGCCGGAGTTGAGTGGAGAGACCTACAATTTGCGCGAAGATGTCTGCTTGCTGCTTGGAGTCGAGCTGGACATTGGGGCCGGAAAGGAGAGGCCAGCCGGGAGAAATCCAGACCAGGATTTTGCGCCCCGGACGAGGAGCCTCGGCGGCAGCAAGTTGATCCAGCCCCTGGAGGGAATACTGCAAGCGTTCGGTTGCGCCGTAGAAGCCGGCGGAGCGTCCGATATCGCGGAGACCGATCTGGTCGCGATCCATCGCGGCGCTTAGGGCGTTGCCGTCGCTCGAGAAATTCTCAGAAAGTTTGACGCCCGTATCCGTGGCAACCGCGATGGCGACGGGGTATGCGAGGCGGCCTCCCTCGGCACGGAGGAACTTGTCTACCTGAATGCGTTCGTAGCCGATGGCGCTGGCATCGACATTGATCGCGTCAATTACCAGAACGACCTCGACGGGAGCCTGGCGGCCGGTGACGGCCTGGAAAGAGGTAATGGCCTGCGGGGAACCGTTATCCAGCAGGGTGAAGTCTTGTTGCTGGAGATCGCCGACGGGCGGGCCGGATTTGGGCGCGACGACGACGTCGAGGTGGATCTTGCCGTTGGCAGCCTGGGCTTGCGGGCTGGCCTGTTGGGCTGAGGCAGCAGCGGCGCAGAGGAGGGTGATGAGAAGAAAGCCTACGAGGCGTGAGTTGGTGAACATGAATTGCATACCTCCGCGCGAAAACCTGTGGGCTTTCGCCAAGCTGCATCGCAAAGCTCGACACTGCTGCGTGCTGGTTGTTGGATGAGATTCAGGGTCGAAAGGTCTCGGGCATATTCGACTTAATGCGTTAAGTACGGAATGGGTACGGCGCCGCCGCGTCGCTGGCGGCGAATTCGTTGTGAGGCGGGGGCTGAGCAGCGTAGGATGCGCGGGCCGGAGGCAAGGGCGGAAATCGGAAAATATGGTTTGGTGGGCGAATGGTAAGATTCTGGTGCGAAGCCGGCGGGCGGTGAGGATCATGGGACGCTGACCGGTTCGGAGCAGGGAGGGCCTTCTCGTGTCGTTCGATGTGTTCATCAGTTACGCGTCAAAAGATAAGGTGATTGCGGACGCGGTGTGCGCGCGGCTGGAGGCTGCGGGGATTCGCTGCTGGATCGCGCCGCGGGACATCGTGGCGGGGACGTCTTACGGCGAAGCGATTATTGAGGCGATTCATGGCGCGAAGGTGATGGTGCTGGTGTTTTCGTCGAGCGCGAACGCTTCGGGACATATTCCGAAAGAGGTGGAACGCGCGGTGAGCAGCGGCGTGGCGATTCTGCCGTTCCGGATTGAGGATGTGGCGCCGGGGAAGTCGCTGGATTATTTCATTGGGTCAGTGCATTGGCTGGATGCGATGACGCCGCCGATGGAAAAGCATCTGGATCATCTGGCGGCGACGGTGCATAAGTTGATTCCGGCGAAGGGGGACGAGTTGAGGCCGGGCGGTACGACTGCGGGCAGTTTGGATGGAACTGTGATGTGGCAGCGCGGCGTGGCGAGTGCGGCTGCGGCGAGTGGTGCTGCGTCGGTCGGTGCTGCGACGACCGCGACGCGGGCGGCTGCTGCTGCGGGCGGCGGATTATCGAATAAGAAGATTTGGATTGGCGTGGCGGTGGTGGTGTTGTTGCTGACGCTGGTGGTGATGTATTCGCACAGCCGAGGGGATTCGGGTGGGACTTCGGGAGGAAGTGATGTGGCCGGACCGGACGCGCCGGCGGCTACGAATCCCGCGGGAGACGGAAACGCAGCGAGCGATCCGAGTCCTGGTGGCGGAAATACTGTGACGCCTGCTGCAAAGAAGCCTGCTCGGCTGTCATCTTCCGCGAACGCGAAAGTAGATCCGATCGTGGGCTGCTATCAATGGCTCAACAACACGCCGGTGGTGATTCATGCGGACGGCACGGTGACCGGGGGGCCGTTCACGGCGCGCTGGCGATTGGTGGATGCGCAGAGGCTCGCGTACACGTTTACGTGGCCGGTGATGGTGGAGACGCTGACGGTGTCGGCGGATCAACGTTCGATGAGCGGAGGAAATCAATATGGGTATCCGATATCGGGCGGGCGCATGACGGGGAGCGTGGGCCTGGTGGGAACATGGCACTGGGCGAACGGCTGGAATGTGGACGTCGAGCCAAATGGCACATTCACAAGCGGGGCATTTCGCGGAACGTGGCGGGCGGTGGATGCGTCGCGGGGATTGTATGAGATGAATTGGCCGAGCCCGACGGACAGCGTGGTGCTGCTGGGCGGCGGCACGCGCATTGCGGGATCGAATCAGTACGGCGTGGCAACTGGTGGGGTGAGGACGGGAGCGTGCGGGGGGAATTAGATTGTTTGTCGCCGCAGCGCGGGCGACCGTGATGTTCCGTAATACTGCTCCCGGAAAGATGCGCCTCAGAACCCGTCCAGGAACCTGATGCGCACCCTTCCGGAAACATTCTATGAAGCGAAACCGGCAAAGCAAGTCCGCAACGAGATCCTTGGAAATCTTGTCGCAGACGCGCCGTCTGGAAAAGGAGTGTGGAGGTGCGAGGCGGAAGAGTTGTCACGTGGAAGCAAAATTTTTGTCACTTTGAGGTTATGGATTTGGCGAGGGGAGGTTTCGCACGATTTGCAGGGTGTTGCGATCTATTTTCGTCAAAGTCGTTTCCGCTAAATGTTGCATACGTGGGCTTCCAAGTGTAGGTTGATGCCACTGGAACGCCAAAATCTCCGCTCGGAGCCCGAATGACAACATACCTGTGGCGCGTGATTCTGAATACCGTTGTGTGCTTAGCGCTCAGTCTATCCCTGTGTGCGAACGCGGAGCCGCAGGCAGGACCGAAATCGGCGACGATTCCTGGGAGCAGTCTGACGACGGGAGACGCCATCGCGATCGTGGTGGGAGTCATTGCGGTGGTGGTGATCGTGGCGGTGGTGGTGATTCACAGTAAGGCGGGAAACCGCACGATCACGGGATGCGTCAACGAGGGAGCAAGCCGGATGACTTTAACCGATGAGAAGGATCATCGGACGTACTTGCTGGCAGGCGAGACAGCCGGAGTTAAACCGGGCGATCGAATGTCGCTGCAGGGTAAAAGCGTGAAGTCGCACGGCAGCACGACATTTACGCTGGAAACGAAAAAAATAAAGCAGGACTACGGGGTTTGTCCGCAGTGAGCGCGAGGCTATGGGTCTTGCCTGTTGCTCGCAGCGTGAATAGTTGGCGCGAGGAGGAGTGATGAGCGTTTACGCGATTGCGCAATTGTGGATACACGACCCGGCGCTGTACGGGCGGTATGTGGAGCGGTTCATGGAAGTATTCAGGAAATATAAGGGGAGCGTGCTGGCGGCGGACGAACGGCCGGTGTTGGTTGAAGGACATTGGGATGGAAACAAGATCGTGGTGCTTTCGTTTCCAGATGAACGGGCGTACCGGGATTGGGCGGAGTCGAAGGAATATCAGGAGATTGCGAAAGACCGGAAAGCGGGGGCGAGGTCGGTGATTGTGATGGTGCGTGGTATTGAGGGACTAAGAAGTGATTAGTGACGAGTGATAAGCGTAGAGTGGCGTGGATCGCCAATCGGGAGATTGGCGTTCCCAGGATCTTCTGCATTGTAAGTAGGCCCGTCGGTTAACTCATGCGTTGCGGCAGATCCAGCGGCGTTGACTTTGCAGCCGGGTGAGTCAGAATAGAAGTCCCTTCCACGGTGTACCTCCGGCACAAGACTGCCCACTTCCCAGTCATCGGCCGTCCGGCTGAGTTTCGCAGCCCGGACTGAGGGCTGAAAGATACCTGCTGGTTTCCTGAGCAAGAAAAAAAGGCAGAATGATGAACTCGCCTGAAGTCGCGATGGCTAGCTCCTACGACTACCGCCTCGTCGTGGTGTCGGTGTTGATTGCGGTGATGGCTTCGTATGCGGCTCTGGACCTCGCGGGCAGAGTAACGTCGACGCGCGGCGTGGCGCGCAGATTATGGTTGAGTGGCGGCGCAGTGGCGATGGGCACCGGGATATGGGCCATGCACTATGTAGGGATGTTGGCGTTCCGGTTGCCCGCGCCGGTGGAGTACGACTGGCCGACCGTACTACTTTCGTGGCTGGCGGCGATTTTTGCATCGGCGATCGCGCTGTTCGTGGTGAGCCGGGAGGAGATGGGCCTGTTTCGAGCGATCATTGGCAGCATCTTCATGGGCACCGGCATCGCGGGGATGCATTACATCGGCATGGCGGCGATGCGGCTGCCGGCGAACTGCCAATATTCGCGAGTGACTGTGGCAATTTCAGTGGCGTTGGCGATGGTGATTTCGCTGGTAGCGTTGTGGCTGACGTTTCATTTTCGAGCAGAGACAAAGTCGGGCGGCTGGCGGAAGGCACTTAGCGCAGTGGTGATGGGCGCAGCGGTTCCTGTGATGCACTACACGGGAATGGCGGCGGCGACCTTCACGCCCGCGATGCCGGGTCATAGCGACCTGGTGCACGCGCTGAGCATATCTTCGCTTGGGGTGGTGAGCGTCATTCTCGTTACGTTCATGGTGCTGGGACTGACGGTGGTGACGTCGCTGGTAGACCGGCGCTTTTCCGCGCAAGCGCTGGAACTGCGGACCAGTGAGAAGCGATACCGACAGATACTGGCAACGTCGTTCGATGCTTTCGTGGAGATGGATTCGTTGGGCAGAATCACGGATTGGAACGTGCAAGCCGAAAGGATTTTCGGCTGGGCGCGCGCGGAGGTGATAGGCGAAAATCTTCCGGAAAAAATCATCCCCGCGCTACAGCGTGACAATTACCAGAAGGAAATCCGGCAACTGCTGGCGCAGGGCCAGGTTTCCGGCGAGCATAAGCGATTTGAAATTGCAGTTTCCAGCCGCGACGGGGGCGGAATTCCCGCGGAGATCACCATTTCCGCGATGTGGCTGGATGGAGTGCACCAGTTTGCCGCATTCGTGCGGGATCTCAGCGAGCGCAAGCGATTCGAACAAGACCTGCACGACGCGAAGGAAGCGGCAGAAGTAGCAAATCAGGCGAAGAGCACATTCCTGGCGACCATGAGCCATGAAATCAGGACGCCGATGAACGGAATCTTGGGCATGACCGATCTGGTGCTGGACACCGAACTCACCGAGGAGCAGCGCGAACACCTTGGCCTGGTGAAGTTTTCCGCGGAGTCGCTGCTCACGGTAATCAACGACATTCTGGATTTCTCGAAGATCGAGGCCGGAAAGTTGGAGCTGGAATCGATCCCTTTCGAGCTGCGCGAAAGCCTGGGCGAAACGATGAAGGCGCTTGGTTCGGAACCGACGCAGGGTTCTTTTGGCGGAAGACAATATGGTGAACCAGAAGCTGGCGCTGCGATTGCTGGAGAAGCGCGGGTATGAGGTGATCGTCGCGGGGGATGGGCAGGCAGCGCTGGGAGAATTGCAGAAAGGAAGTTTTGACGTGATCTTGATGGACGTGCAAATGCCGACGATGGATGGCTTGGAGGCGACGGCCGCAATTCGGGAGAAGGAAAAATCAAGCGGAGGACACATCCCGATCATTGCCATGACAGCGCATTCGCTGAAGGGAGATGAGGAACGGTGTGTTGCGGGCGGGATGGATGCCTACGTCTCGAAGCCGATTCGCACGCACGAGTTATTTGCGACGATTGAGCGAGTGCTAGGCAAGAGCGATGACAGCGGTGTGGCGGGACATGCGGAATTGCAAACGAAACTGGGACTGTGAGTCCGATGCGAATTCGAGGGCAACTTCAACGACGCTCGCCTAAAAACCAGGCGGCCGCTACAAATTCAACGCTAGGGACACGCCTACGATTCCACATTCGGAAATATTTCGGGCGGAGCCATGCGCGGAATTTTGCGATTTTTGCGGCGGGGAGGCGCCAGCGCTCGTGTCTCATGCGGTTAGAGGGTGGCGAAGATGTGATAGCTGATGGTGCCGAGTGCGATGCCGATGGCGGAGCCGGCGAGGACGTCGCTAAGGAAGTGCATGCCCAGGATGATGCGCGAGGAGGCGATCAGCAGGGCGACGGCCAGGAGGACACCTTGGAGTTGCGGGTAGAAGAGGCCTAGTGAGAGCGCGATGGCGAAGGCGGTGATGGTGTGGCCTGAGGGGAAAGAATATTTATCTGGTGGAAGGATCAGGGACCAGCAGTGCGGTTCGATTTCGCAGGGGCGCTGGCGTTTGCTGGTTTTCTTCAGGGCGCGGAAAAGCAGGATGCCGACGAACGCGGCTGCGGTGGCGGCGCCGATGGCTGCGACGCGGTGTTCGCCGCCATAGACGAGCAGGATCAGACCGAGCGAATACCATAGCCAGCCGTCGCCCATGCGCGTCATCAATATCATGAGGATGCGAAACCAGCGCGGGGCGCGCCAGCGATGGACGCGGCGCATCAGGCGATAGTCGTTCGATTGAATCTGGTTCCAGACAGCTTTGGCGACTGTCATACGGATCCCTCCGCCGCAGATTGCGGCAGCGATATCCAGCGAGGATGTTTGCTAGCTTCGGGCGCGCCAAGAATTTCCGCAGCCCAGCGGCGGCCGAAAACGCGTTCGTCGTGGTAATTCCAGTAAGTGATGACCGGGATGAGCGCGGCGAGCGGCGAGAGCAGGGCGGTCCAGGATTTTTCGCGCATCATTTCGTAGGCAATCCAGAAAACATCGCGCGTGAGTTTGCTGAAGCTGCCGGATTCTCCGGCGACGCGGCCCATGCCGGCGCGCAAGCCTTCGAAGAATTCTGCTTTATCGCGCGCGCCAGGAACTTCGGTGTAGGCGGTGCCGGCGGAGGGAAGCGCGTGCGCGTCGCTGCCGCCGATGGCGATTTTGTCCCATTGTTTGGCGAGTTGCGCAGCGCGCTGATTGGCGCTTTCGAGCATGTGGCTGTTGCGCGTTTCGACGGCGGGAAAATATTCCTGGAACCAGGCGAAGTCTTCGCGCTCGCGGCGTCCGGTGACGGCAGAGAAAACGTGATTGATGCTGAAGAAGAGGCGGCGCTCGGTGAGATACATCAGGAGCGAGACGAGATCGTTGCGGCGCTGTTGCAACTGTTGGTGCTGACGGTCGGTGATGTCGTACACGCCGACGTGGACTTCGGTGCCGCTGGGCATTTTGCAGGTTAATTCTTCACTGACAAAAAAATCGGGATGCTGGCGCAATTGTTCGGCGCCTTCGATGGAATCGTGATCGGTGAGAGTGAAGAGGTTCATGCCGCGGCGCTGCAGCAGGGCATAAACGTCGTGCGGATTGCTGTAACATTCGCGGCAAAATTTTCGGGCAAAGGGGGTTGTCGTTGGTCCGGAGAAGTACGAGTGAACATGCAGGTCGCATCTCACGTGAACAAAAATAGCGAAGCCGTGTTACGAGCAGATGACATGCGTGCTAAAGTTCTGAAAATACAGATATTTAACTCTTTCGACACAGTAACGGTCTTTTAACAGTTCCGTAGCAGATCTCGGCACTACGGATGCGAGACTCCGCCCGCATGCAACGAATCGAGTTTTGCTTTTTCGACGCCGGCGGCGGACATCGCGCGGCAGCCACTGCGCTGCAGATGTCCATTCAGGCGCAAGAACGTTCGTGGGACGTTCGCCTGCTCAACATTCAAGAATTGCTCGATGAGCTGGATATCCTCAAAAGATACGCGGGGATACGCATCGAGGACCAATACAACTGGATGCTGCGCAGCGGATGGACGCTGGGCAGCGTTTACCTGATGAAAGTGTTGCAATTTGCGATTTGGTCGCGGCATGCGGCGACGGTGCGGGTGCTGGAGCGGCACTGGCGGGAAACTGCTCCGGATATGGTTGTGTCATTCATTCCGCACTTCAACCGGGCGCTATGTGAAAGTTTCGCGAACGCGTGGCCAGGACGCCCATTCGTCACGGTACTGACCGACATTGCGGATTTTCCGCCGCATTTCTGGATCGAGCGGCAGAGGCAGTATTTGGTTTGCGGATCGGAGCGCGCGGTGGAGCAGGCGCGCGAACACGGGCACATGGACAACCGGATATTTCGTGCGTCGGGGATGATTTTGCATCCGCGATTTTATGAGGCGCCGGTGGAAGAGCGCCTGGCGGGTCTGGCGCGATTGGGATTGCGCGCGGATTTGCCTACTGCGGTGGTGCTGTTTGGTGGCTACGGCTCGCAGGCGATGTTGGAAATTGCGGAACGGTTGGACGATTCGAAGCTGGAGCTGCAATTGATTTTTATTTGCGGGCGGAACGAGAAGTTGGCTTCTGCACTGCGGGTGGGTGGATCGAGATTGCCGCGGTTCGTGGAAGGATTTACTAAGGACGTGAACCGGTACATGCATTTGGCGGATTTCTTTATTGGGAAGCCGGGGCCGGGAAGTGTGAGCGAGGCGTTGGCGATGAAGCTGCCGGTGATTGTGTCTTGCAATGCTTGGACTCTGCCGCAGGAACGCTACAACGCGACGTGGGTACTGGAGAATGAGGTGGGAGTGGTGCTGCGGAGTTTCAGTGAGATTGTGCCGGCGGTGGGAAGGATGATCGAGCCGGCAAATTTGGCGCGTTTTCGGGCGAATGCGGGAGGATTGAAGAACCGGGCGGTGTTTGAGATTCCGGGGATGCTGGAGCAGATTTTGGAAAAGTCCGAGAAGAGTGTTGAACCGTACGCTGCTGTCAAGACCTGACGGTTCATTTGCCGCAAAGGTTGGTTAGCTCCACGGTAAACGTGTGAAGTACGCAACCGAGATCACGGCGGCGATGGCGATTGCCCACAGCACGAGTCGTACCCAGCGCGGGATGTGTTCCCACCCGCTTCCCAATTTGCGCCGCGAGTGTGGTTCAGGATCGACGATTTCTGGAGACGTAGTCCACCTGCAAACGTTGATTCTCCCCAGACGTTAATCCAGCGTGGCTGCTTGTTGCCGCAACATGGCGACTTCTTTGCGGAGGATGGCGGTGAATACTCGTTCGTAGGCCATGGCGGCGCGCGCGGCGAGGCGTTCCAGCATTTCGGATTCGTCGGCGGTGATGTCGTTTCCGGATTGGTGCGGGCCGAAGAGGGCTACGGCAGTGGCTTCGGGAACGCCGCTACGGACCGGGACGGTGAGGCTGGGAGCGGCGAGGCCGGACGGCAGGTCGAGTGGTTGGTCAGGCGGTAGATCCGGTGAATTCCAAGGATCGTGACCGATGCGGACCGGTTCACCGTCTTTCAAACAACGCAGGGCAATTGCATCTTGTTCGGGGAGCAGTTCTTTTTTCATGGAGGCGGTCCAGCCTCGCGTGTCCTGCGTTCTGCAAAACACCTTTCCATCATTGCGGAAAACCGCGCCGGATGACAGATGGAGGGCGCGGACCGCGCTTTCCACCAGCAGGCAATCAATTTCAGGAAGAGTTTCGGCGCGTGCTAGCGCTTCGTTCGCGACTTTCATCTGCTCACGCGCGGAGTGGAATTGGCGATTGAAGATGCGATCGAGCAGTTCCACGGCGATCTCGTGCAGGCGCTGCAGTACGAGCAACACGATGGGCGCGACGACTAGCGCCCAGATCCACGCGGGCAAGCGAACGTCTTCCTCCAGGTGCGCGAGCTTTTCGTGTAGCTGGACGATGGGAATACCGAGAGCGAGGCTAAGCGCGACCAATATTGTGCCGTGACGGAGGGGAATGGAGACGCTGACCACACGGCGCAGCCAGACCGCTTGCGACGCGAAGTAGGCGAGGACGCCGTTGGGAAGATAGAGAAGACCGATGAAGGCTGGCGAGGGCGCGGCGCCCCAGAGATGAGTAATCAGGTCGGAGGATTGGCAAAGCTCGGCGAGGATGTAGGCGGGAAGTCCGATGGCGCAGCCCCAGACGACCCAGTTCATGCGCTGCTTTTCCTGCGGCGGGAGGGTGCGGCGGCGCGCGAGGAGAATGAAGAGCACGGCGGCGTCTATGGCGAAGCCTGCGAGGAAAGTGACCTCGGTGATCCTTTCGGTGGGGAAGCCGAGGATGCTGGCGAAGTTCGCGAGCGTAAGAGCGGTGATGACAGCGGCGAGGAGCGGGACCGCCCATTGGAGTTTTTGCCAGCGCGGTTCGGTGCGGTCTTCGGGAAAACGCAGCGCGAAGAGCAAGAGGCCGGCGAAGGCGGCACCTTGCGCGAGGGATTCGGCAATTTCCTGCGCGAGGATTGCGGCGGGCGAGCGTTGCAGCAACGCGTAATACGTGTAGGACTGCCCGGGATTAAACCAGAGCACGTAGAAGAACAGGCCCCAGGTCATCCAGCTTGGGCGCGTCCAGACGAGCCAGAAGGCGATGATGATGACGACGATGCCGACGACAGTGTCGGCGAAGAGGACGAGGCGTTCGGCGGAAGTGAGCGGAGCCGGGGCGGAGTGGAGGTTTATAGTGCGCGGCGGGGCGCCGGATTTCGCTTGGATGGTGAGGGTGATCTGGCTGTGAGGGAGCACCGCTTGCGTTTCGCCTAGGCCACCGAGGAGGACGAGCAGGCTGGCGCATCGCGGCGTGTTGATGTCGGCTGGATTGCAGCGCATGGATTTCAAGTCAATGCGGTCGCCTGGCGTGATGCCGGCTGAGGCGGCGGGAGAATCGTTTGATGATGCGAACGGCGCGAGGACGCCGGTGATGACGCCGTCGCTGTCCACAGCGAGGCCGAAGGAATCGAGGGAATCGAAGACGCGTTGCAGGCCGGGGACGATCATGGCGAGAGCCCAAAGAGTTAGGACAATTAGTAGGAGGCGCGCGGCGCGGGAATGATGAGGTTGGTTGTGGACCTTTGCGATGCTCGGCGCGTACACGGCGCACCTCTGGTTATTTTTGCGAGAAACTTGGGTGCATCTTATGCGTTCGGATGGGGGATGGGAAGCGGAGTCTGTTTGATGCGAAAAGCTTGGCGGTCGTCAATTCGGCGGGTTTGTCATATCATGTGAGCTAGTTCGACTCGGCCAGCGCGGAATTTTCTAAGGTTTTGCCGCCTTTTGGGCGACACGCTGAATAATCCTCAATTCATATTTATACTGCAGAGAAGGAGGAACTTCATATGGCTACACAGGAAGGCGTGGCTTCAGCTGCATTGATTAACGTTACGGAACCGGAAGAGTACGATCTGGTGATTCTGGGCGATGGGACTGGGTCAACAATCGCGGCGTGGACGTTTGCGGGCGAAGGGAAGCGCGTGGCGGTGATTGAGCGGAAATATATTGGGGGATCATGCCCGAACATCGCGTGTCTGCCGAGCAAGAACGTCATTCACAGCGCGAAGGTGGCGGCGTACGTTCGCGAGAGCAAAGAGTTCGGGATAACCACGGGAGAATTCAGCATTGATATGTCCGCAGTGCGTGGGCGCAAACGGCGGATGGTAGCAAGCCTGAACGAGATGTACCTGGACAATTACGAAAAGACCGGGGCGGAATTCATTCTGGCGACCGGGAAATTTATTGCTCCCAAGACTGTGGAGGCGACGCTGGCGGATGGATCGGTGCGGCGATTGCGCGGGGAGAATGTGATCGTCAGCACCGGGACGCGCGCAGCGATCGATGCGATTCCTGGCATGGCTGAGGCGCAGCCGTTGACGCATATCGAGACGCTGGAACTTGGCGTGGTTCCGGAACATTTGCTGGTGATCGGCGGCGGGTACATCGGATTAGAGCTGGCGCAGGCGATGCGGCGGTTCGGGAGCAAGGTGTCGTTGATCGAGCGCAACGAGCAGTTGGTGTCGCGCGAGGATGACGATGTTTCGGAAGCGCTTAGCGGGGCGTTCCGGGATGAAGGCGTGGAAATTTTCTTGAATGCGAAGCTGAAGCGGGTAACGGGGAAGTCAGGTGACGCGGTACAAGTTGTGCTCGAACAAAATGGAGCGGAGAAAACGTTGGAGGGAAGTCATCTGCTGGTGGCAACCGGCCGGAAGCCGAACACCGAGGGAATCGGGCTGGAATTGGCCGGGATCGAGGTGACCGAGCGTGGATATATCAAGGTGAACGAACGGCTGCAGACGACGGCGCCGGGCGTGTGGGCGATTGGCGAGGTGGCGGGCAGCCCGCAATTTACGCACATCAGCGTGGACGATTTCCGGGTGGTGCATGACAACTTGAGCGGCAGCGGCAAGCGCGTGACGACTGGGAGGCAAGTTCCGTTCTGCCTTTTTACGGATCCGGAATTCGCGCGCATCGGGCTGAGCGAGAAGGAAGCTAAGGCGCAGGGGATTTCGTATCGGTTGTTTAAGATTCCGATGGAGGCGGTGCTGCGCGCGCGGACGCTGGGTGAAACGCGCGGATTTATGAAGGCGCTGGTGGAAAGCGACGGCGAACACATTCTTGGTTTTACGGCGGTGGGGGTGGGTGCGGGGGAGACGTTGGCTACGGTGCAGATTGCGATGATCGCGGGGTCGCCTTATACGGCGCTGCGCGATGCTGTGCTGACGCATCCGACTCTGGCGGAGGCGTTGGGCGTGTTGTTTTCGTCGGAACCTGCGGCGCAAAATCAGCGGACGCGCGCGGCGAAGCAGTGATTGCGGCGTCTCGAACCATTTGCAGTTCGTGATGTGACGATGTGGGATTTGGGGTGCAGGATCGTAATTCGTTATAAATTGGAAGCGAAGGAGTTTTCAGATTATGGCTAAGGGTACTTTTGCGGCTGGTTGTTTTTGGGGAGTGGAGGCTGCGTTTCGGAAGGTGGCGGGGGTAACTTCTACTACTGTAGGTTACACGGGCGGGACGGCGAAGAGCCCGAACTATAAAGAGGTTTGCACGGGGCGGACGGGGCACGCGGAGGCGGTGGAAGTGGAGTTTGATCCTGAGCAGGTTTCTTATTTGGAGCTGCTGGCGGTTTTCTGGAAGAGCCATGATCCGACGACGGTGAACCGGCAGGGGCCGGACGTGGGGACGCAGTACCGGTCGGCGATTTTTTATCATAATGCGGAACAGGAGGAGGAAGCGCGGGCGTCGAAGTCGGTGCTGGAGAAGGACCACGTTTTCAAGAAGCCGATTGTGACGGAGATTGTGCCGGCGGGGGAGTTTTATCGGGCGGAGGAATATCATCAGCAGTATTTTGAGAAGACTGGGGATCGGGCTTGCCACCTTTAGGGGTAAGGTGGTGCGAAGTATGGAGGGAAGTCAAAATCACCACTGATGAACACTGATACAGGTCGATACGGCGAAGCGACGGAAAGTCGAGTTGCCGGGGGTGTTGGGCGATTCACAAATTCAAAGGCAACGCAAACTGCAAAGGATTGACGCGCTGAATTTGTGGCAAGCAGGGGCGCAGCAAGCAGCGCCCCTGCCAATTCACAGGCAACAAAGCCGGCGAGACGCCGGCGCTTCGCGGGGCAACGGCAAGGTCATCGTCAAAGTCAGAGGCGCCCCGCCAGAGCTGGCCGCTACAAATTCGACGACCGCGACTGCGAACATTCTTCCATAGTCTGCAAAGCCACGAACTCCAAACTGTGAGACGCGAGTTCCCGCAAGAGTTGGCACACCACTAGAGACGAGGTGCGATTCTGAAGCAGCTAACTATTGATTTGGGTTGGAGGGACTTTCGCTTAGGTGATACCAGAGCGCGACGCCTGCGCCTGCGGCTGCGCCTAGAACGATCAGGTCGAAGAGCAGGTGTCGGTGGCGGGGAGCTACTACTTTATTGTTGCCGCCCGCGCCGGCAGGACCTTGCGGTTCGACTGCTGGGTCGAGGTCCATGGTGACGCGATAGGATTTTCCGGCGGGAATTTCGTGGAGGTCGCCGTCGTTGTCGAGGACCAGCGTTCCGCGATATGCAGAGATGATCACTTCGCGCGAGCTGAGAATGGTGACCTGGCCGTAGCCGGGCTGGCCGTTCGCGGCGCGCAGGGTGCCTTCAGGAATTTCCAGCGAGAGTTGATCAGAACCATTTGAGGAAAAGCCTACTGTGCCGCGCGCGACCGAGGCGTTCACGACATTCGAACCTGCGGAAAGAGTGGCGGCGCTGGAAGAGAGCAGATAGAACTGGCTGCCGCCTACTTTGAGGCGAACGGTGCCGCCTTCATCGGTGGCGAGTGTATCGCCGGGGTACACCGTGGTCCCGATTGCGACTGTGGCAGAACCCAAATGGGCTTCCTGTGCCTGAGTGACAAGGCCGAGGGGCTTTTCGTTTGCGGCGAAGCTCGGGATGCCGATCAAACCGACGGAGAGGATGGCCACTAAGAAGGATTTAAAGATGTATCGCACGGCGACCTCCTATAAACACAGAATCAATTTAGGCGCAGAAACAGCTGGTGTCAATAGACTTGAACACATCTTCATCGGCCGGAAAAGTAGGACGATGAATCGATATAGAGCGATGCTGGCGCGATGCGGCTGGGCTTCGCTTGGTATTTGCCGAAGCACGGTGCGGGGCGCGCGTTCTGCGCTAGAATATGAAGCACGTTGGAGGCCGGATGATTCACCGTTTTGTATTTCATAATGACCGCTTGCTGCCGGTGACGGAGGTGAGACTGTCTCCGGGGCAGGCCGGGCTGTTGAATGGGTGGGGATTGTTCACGACGGTGCGGATTTTCGAAGGGGTTCCGTTTGCTTTCGAGCGGCATTGGAAGCGATTGCAGCGCGACGCGGAGCGGACGCATTGCCCATTTCCATTTGAGGAAAACGTGGTGCGCGGGCAATTGGCAGAGGTGCTGCGGGCGAATCAGGTGCGGGAGGGTGCCACGCGCGTCTATGTGATTTACAACCAGGTGGGATTCTGGCGCAGCGATGAGAATTTTCCGCGCGTGGATTTGCTGTTGTGCTCGGCGGATCTGCCTGCTTATCGCGAGCCGACGCGGCTGGGATTGCGCGAGCATGGGCGGCACGCGGCGTCTCCTTTGGCGGGCGTCAAAGTGATTTCGTGGCTCGATAATGTTTGGAATTATTACGAGGCGCAGCAGGCGGGTTTTGATGAAGTGGTGCTGCTGAACGAGCGGGGAGAAGTAGCCGAATGCACGGCTGCGAATATTTTTTGTGTTAAGGATGGGCGGGTGGCCACGCCTCCTGTGTCGGCTGGATGTTTGCAGGGGATTACGCGGAGCGTGTTGCTGGAGATTGGTGCTGGCGCGGGGGCTCCGGTGGAAGAGCGCGTATTGCGGCCGGAGGATTTGTACGCGGCGGATGAGATTTTTATCTCCTCGACGAACCGGAATTTGTTGGGAGTGGGCGAGGTAAACGGGCGGAAGATTGCGCCGGCGCCGGGGGCGGTCACTTTGAAATTGGAGAAAGCGTTTGGGGAGTATGTGCGGGCGTATCTCGAGGCGCGGTCGGCCGCTTCTCGGTAGCGTTGAGTTCTGCAGGGCGCCTGATTGGTTGGGAAAAAAGGCAGTGGCTAGTGACGAGTGGTTAGTGGCTAGAAAGAGCTGCGGCGGTTTTTTCGTTCTCACCTAGAGTTCAGACGTCCAAATTCCGGATAATTGTATCGATGGTGTTGCAAAAAGCAGATCCCTGCCTGCGGCAGGCAGGCCTCTCTACGTCCCGCGCCCGTTCCGCGACTGCGGGACGGGACGGGAAAGAAACAGTGCGGGATTTCGTTCGGGATGACACGGTGATTGCTGGGTTGCAAATGGCTCGGCGATTTAGTGGATCATCAGTCCGGTGATGCCGAGGGCTATTCCGGCTACGGCAAGGACAATGCCGAAGAGCCAGAAGATTTTTTTGCGCGTTAGTAGGGTGATGGAGGAGATTACCAGGGCGGCTTCGAGCAGGACTTCGGAAAGATCGTAGCGATCGGCGCGGGCTTCTTCGACTTTTACCTCGGCTTCCTTTTGGCGGGCTTCGGCTTCGATTTCTTTTAGTTCGTCGGAGTAGCGGTCCACCTGCTTTTTGTACTTTTCCCTTACGGCGTCCACTTGCTTGGCGTCCTGCAGTGAAAAGATTGAAAGCTCGTCGAGGAAAAGCTCGTAGCTGCGGCGGCGAATTTCCTTAGCTTGAAAGTAGGCCCACTGATCGGCGGCGCGGGTTTGCAGCAGGACTTCTTCGGTGTGCGCGCGGTGCCCGAGCAGGGTGACGGTGGCGATGACGACGGCGAGGATGGCCATGGTCAGCGTGACGGGCGCGAGGCTGGGTTCGTGAGCACCTTCTTCCGCGTGTTCTTTTAGTTCGCCGATTTCATCGGGCATGGGTGGTCCTCACAGGAAATGGAATTTCGACGGGTGGCGGCAGGGGCCGCTTGGGATTTGTCGCGCAAGAGAATAGCAGAATCGGTGGGAGCGATGCTATTGCGGCATTTTTTTGTGTGCGCTTGGCGCGGGATATCGCGTGAGGAGTGGTTCTTGTAGAATTGGGACGAGGGTGATTTCTGGAGGGCGCGAATTATGAGCGAGCTTGCTAAGAAGAATTGCGTGCCGTGTCGGGGTGGAGTGCCGCCTTTGAGTGGAAAAGAGTTGGAGGGGCTGGCGAAGGAAGTGCCGGAGTGGAAGGTAGTGGATGGGCATCATATTGTGCGGACGTTCACGTTTCCTGATTTTAAGCAGGCGCTCGCGTTTGTGAACAAGGTGGGGGCGATTGCGGAGGAGCAGGGGCATCACCCGGATATTTTTTTGGGGTGGGGGAAGGCGGAAGTTACCACGTGGACGCATAAGATAAATGGATTGACGGAGAGCGATTTTATTTTGGCGGCGAAGATTGACGGGATTTAGGGCTCGTCGTCGCCCTCGGTTTCTTGTTCGGGGGCTAGTGTGGCGGCTAGATTTATGGTGGGGAGGTTGGCGCGGCGGAGTTGGTCGTTTAGAGTGTTGACGTCGCGGGCTTTTAGGTCGTCCCATTGAGTTTGTAGCGCGGTCACGGAGCGCTGCAGGTCGCCGGTGGTGTCTTGTGCGGTTTGGGTGGGGGCGGCGTCGGCGCCGTCAACGACGGCGAGCAGTAGCGCGAATTGGGAGTTTAGTTGCGCGAAAGTTTGCTGATGGGCGGCTGGACCGGATCCTGCGGCTGCTTCTTCGAAAGGCGCGACTTTTTCTTCCAGGGCGCGGATGGCGTCGGCTATTTCACCTTTGGGGGCTTGGTGGGCTAGGTCGCGCAACTGCGCGCGGACAGCGCGAACCTGGGCTAGCGACGCGAAAGTCGAGTTCATCCCATCGCAGATGCGCGAGGCCAGGCGGAATTGCTGATCGAGTTGGTCCACGGGCGCGGTGATGCGCGGATCCATTTTGATTTCGAGTGGCTGAGTGTAGGTTTGGCCGGCGACGTCGAGCTTCATGGTGTACGTGCCGGGCATTACGGCGGGTCCGACGGGAAGACGCGGCGTGTCGTGCACGATGGCGGAGATGGGATATTCGTGACGGAGCGAGGCGGGCGGCGGAGTGCGCAGATCCCAGACGAAACGATGCTGGCCCGCGGCGTCTGAAAGAATTTGCGGCGGGCGGATCCAGTAGAGCGGTACATTTAATTCCTTCCCGAGTTCCTCCATGGTTGCTTGCGGTTTATCGGTGCTGGAAAACGCGCGAACGATTTTTCCGCTGGTGTCGAGGATTTGCAGCTTCACTGGCCCGGCGGCGGATTGCAGGGTGTAATCAATGATGGCGCCATCGGGCGGATTTTTTCCGGCAGGTTCTTCTGGAGGCAGAGGAGTGTCGGTGTTGACGTTGCGTTGGACGCGATAGGCGATGCCGGGTTTGAAGAGAAACGCGGGGGCGGCTGCGATTTGTTCGTTGAGCTGACGCAGCGGAGTGATGTCGTCGAGGATCCAGAAGGAGCGGCCGTGGGTGCCGACTACGATGTCGTCATTGTGAATCACGAGGTCGCGCATGGAAGTGGCGGGGAGATTTAGCTGAAGCGATTGCCAGGAGTCGCCGTCGTTGAACGAAACGTAGATGGCGCGCTCGGTGCCGGCGAAAAGTAGGCCTTGGCGGACGGGATCTTCGCGGACTACGTTCACCGGCGCGTCGTCGGGCAGGCCGGTGGTGATTTTTTCCCAAGTTTGTCCGCCGTCGTGGGTGCGATAAATGTACGGGTGAAGATCGTCGAGGCGGAAACGATTGACCGCGGCATAGACGCCGTTGGGATCGAAGTGTGAAGCGTCGAGTTGGGCGATTTTGCTCCAGGCGGTGAGGCCGGGAGGAGAAACTTCGCGCCAATTTTGGCCCCCGTCGCGCGTGAGCCAGATGAGGCCGTCGTCAGTGCCGGCCCAGATGAGATTGGCATCGAGCGGGGAAGGCGCGAGGGAATAAATTACGCCGCGATGTTTGCCATGCGCGGGATCGTCCGCGGTCATGCTGGTGAGATTTGGGGGCACGCCGGGATCTTCGCGCGTTAAATCGGGGCTGATGACTTGCCAGCTGTGTCCGGCGTCGGTGGTTTTGAACAGGACGTTGGAGCCGAGATAAAGGGTGTGCGGCGCGGCGGGAGAAAAAATCAGCGGGGCCGTGCGATTGAAGGGGTATTTTCCGGTGCGCAGGAGCACGGGCGAGACATCCTGCGTTTGACCGGTGATCATGTCAAAGCGCGTTACCTTGCCGCCGTAAATCAGATTGGGGTGCAGCGGGTCTGGCGCGACGTATCCATATTCTTCCGTGCCCACAGGATGCCAATCGCGAAAACTGATTGCGCCCCAGTCGCTGCGGCTGGCGGTGCCGGCTGAGCCGCTTTCCTGTTGTCCGCCGTAAACCCAGTAGGGGAATTGATTGTCGGTGATGACGTGGTAGAACTGCGCCGTCGGCTGGTTGTACCAACTGCTCCAGGTTGCGCCGCCGTTGACGCTGATGGTGGCGCCTTGATCGGCGGCGAGCAAAATAATTTTGGGATTTTCCGGATTGATCCAGACGGTGTGGTAGTCGTCGCCGCCGGGGGCGCCTTTGATTGCGGTGAAGCTTGTGCCCGCATCGGTGGAGCGGTAGGTGGAAGTGTTGCAGATATAAATGATGTCCGGATTTTCCGGGGAGACGCGCACCCAGGCGAAATCGGAACCGCGCCCCCAGATGCGCCCTTCGTGATTCACGCGCTGCCAACTTTCACCGGCGTCGTCGCTGCGATAGAGGCCGCCGACTTCGGGCGTGGCGTCAACTAGCGCGTAGATGCGATCGGAACTGCTGGGCGAAATCCCGAAGCCGATGCGGCCGAGGCCTTGCGCGTTTGTGGGCAGACCTTTGGTGAGCGGGTGCCAAGTATCGCCGCCGTCGGTGGATTTGAAGAGGCCGCCGGTGTGGCCTTCGAGCGGATTTCCGGTGGTCCAAGGCGGGCGGCGCGACGACCACAAATCTGTGTAGATGATTTGCGGATTCTTGGGATCGAAAGCCAGGTCGGCGGCTCCGGTGTCGTCATCTTTGTAGAGAATTTTCCGCCAGGTTGCGCCACCGTCGGTGGAACGGAAAACGCCGCGTTCGGAATTGGGGCCGTAGGGATGGCCGAGGACGGCAACGAAAACGCGATTGGGATCTTGCGGGTCTATCAGGATACTTGTGATTTGTTGGCCGTCGCGCAGGCCTAGATGTTGCCAGGTTTTTCCGGCGTCGGTGGATTTGTAGATGCCATCGCCGGTGGAAAGATCGGGGCGGCGCAGGCCTTCGCCGCTGCCTACATAAATAACGTTGGGATTCGATGGAGCTACGGCTAGCGCGCCGATGGAGCCGGTGGGTTGGCTGTCAAAAATGGGGACCCAAGTGCGGCCGGCATCGGTGGTCTTCCAGACGCCGCCGTTGTTGACGCCGATGTAGAAGAGATTGGGATTGTTGGGGACGCCTGTGGCGGCCACGGTGCGGCCCCCGCGGAACGGGCCGATGCAGCGCCACTCGAGATTTGCGTAGAGGCTGAGTGGGAATTGCGGGCTGGTTGTGGTTGCGTTGGTGTTGTCTGCTGTGCTCGATTGCGGCGCGGAGGCGTCGGAAGAAGATTGCGCGTGGGCGGAGGGCATCAGCAGCGCTCGTAGCGCCACAAGAAAAATGATTGTCGAAATCAGTGCACGTGCTTGCTGCCGAAATTTCATGGCCCGCCCCCTGTATCCGCAAAAACTATACTACCTTCGCCGGGATTTCGTGCTGCGGGAGGAGCGATTTGCGCGGAGCGCGGGATTTGTTTGTTTTTTGTTCGTTTGGAAGGTTTCGCGCGACGCGAGTGAAGCGCTTTGTGGCGCGCGTACAGCGTGGCGAAAGTTCCACTACACGTACACTACAGCGTTATTTGTACGCACCGTTTCGCAGCATGTCCGTTGACCACATCGTTAACACAGCCTACGTTGAGTCTGTACCTCTCGGAGGATTCTGTGCGATCGATGGCGCGTTTGTGTCTCGTGGTGTTGCTGGTGACGAGCTTGCTGGATATTCCGGCGTTCGCGGCCGCGGAAAAACCGCTGGGGATGGTGATCCAGGCGCAGGAAGCGCTGCTGGATAACGCGAAGTTGCAGGTGGGAACTTCCATCTACGGCGGTGACACGGTGGTGACGGATGCTGGGGGCGGGCTGAGGTTGAAGCTGGGCGGTAGCCAATTGTATTTGCTGGCGGACAGCGCGGCGACGCTCTCGCAAAATGCCACGGTGGTGCATGCGGTGGTGGCGCGCGGCACAGTGGGATTTTCTTCGAACGGCGCGGACAACGTGGAGCTGGAGATCCCGGAAGGAATTTTGCGCGCCGCCGATGGGCAGCCGGCTTACGGGCAGGTGACGATTTTGAGCGCGCAGGAAGTGGTGATTTCCGCTTATCGCGGGGCGCTGGTGCTGGATAATGATGGAGAGATACACACGATTCCCGCGGGGAAAAATTATCGCGTGACGATGGAGTGGGAACAGTCTGACCAGCAGGCGCCTGCGGCTAGCACGGGCGGGGATAATCCGATTATTCAGCCGCAGAAGAGGCGGCGGCGGAAATTGGCGTTTTATTTGATATTTGCGGGGGCGATGGCGGGCATAAGCGTCGCGATTTGGGATCATCTGGACGTGAGCCCGTATTCACCCAGCCACTAATTCTGTTTTCTTTTCGAGCGCGCCGAACAGCGCGGCTTCAGGGGTTGAAGTCCCTTTTTGTCACGTTGCTGGACGGCGGGCCCTTCGATCCTGGCGCTGCCAGGATCTCAGGATAAACTGAAGGCCCGCCCTTCCAGATCTCTCCTTTATTTGGTCGCTTCGCACTGTTGCTACGGTCAGGATTTTTACCGGCGTTTTGCTTTAGTGAATTTTCGTTTGGTGGGGGATTTTTTCTTCTCTTTCTTCGTGGGCGCGGCTGGCGTAGCTAATGCTGCCAGCAGGGCGGCGCCGTCCGGCGTGCCTAAGCCTGTGCAAGCGTCCCAGCCTGGACCTGCGGAGTAGGTTCCGTTATTGCCAACCGTAACATCGTGCAGCGTGGCTTCTACATTTTTGGTGTAGAGCAGCGGATTCAGGTAACCGACATTTTTTCCCAGCGATTGATTGATGCGGGCTAGGAGGCCGGCCCAGAGTGGGGCTACGGCGCTGGTACCGCCGATAACTGTCTGCTGGCCATCCACTAGAACGTTGTAGCCGGTTTCGGGATCGGCGTCGCCCGCAACATCAGGAACTCCGCGGCCTACGAAACCGTTCGGAGCTTTTGGGACGCCCGCACTCTGCTGATAACTCGGCAACGCGAAAACTTCGCTGACGCCGCCGCCGGTGGCGCCTTCGTTCGAGGAAAGTTCGTTCCAGGCTTGTTCGCTGGAAATTTTTGTGCCGGAGAGGGTGAGTTTTGTGCCGCCGCACGCGAGGACATAAGGACTGGACGCGGGAAAATCCACGGTGGGCGTGCCGGTGGATGCGCCGTCGGTGGAACCGTCGTCACCGGAGGCGACGAGGATGGTGACGCCGATGGTGGAGGCGTCTTCGCAGGCGGAATTGAATGAGGTGAGCGCCTGTTGGGTCCAGGAAGATTCCGGGCCGCCCCAACTGATGGAAACTACGCTGGGCTGAAGTTTGGTGTCGTGCACCGCGGTGGTGAGCGCGTCTAGAAAACCCTGGTCGGTGTTGGGCGTGAAATACACTGCGATTTGCGCGGAGGGCGCAACGGCTCCGGAGACTTCGATGTCGAGCTCGACTTCGCCGTCGGCGCCGTTCGGGTCGCCCGTCGGAGAATTTGTGGCGCCATCCACAGAGACAGTGGTGACGGTGGGCGTTTTGATGCCGAGATTCTTGAAATAGGTGGCGAGATCCGTTGCGTTATAGCCGCCGGATAATTCCAGGATGCCAACGGTTTGTCCGCTGCCGGTGGTGCCGGCGGGAAAATCGTAGGCTTGCGCGACTTGCGGGGCGTTGAAGGAAGTGCCGGCAGCGTTCGCGCGCGTGGCGTTTTGCGATTGTTTGCGGATGCGGAAATGCGGCTTGGCTTGCGGGCGATTGTCGAGGCCGAAGATGCCTTCGATGATGCCGCTGAGCGCGGCGGGGATTTGGATAGCGCCGCTGCGCATGCGGCTGGTGCCGCCCGCGTGTTGATAGTTGTTGAGTTCGACGTTGAATGCGCGGCTGAAATTGCTGATCGAGCCGCTGAGAAGAACGGAGCGGCGCGGGCGGCTGACTTCTACTACCTTCAATTTATTTTGCGCGGCGAAGGCGCGGATTTTCTTTATGTCGGCGGGGCGCGCGCCGTGGCGGATGGCGAATTGCGCGCGGGAAAGATGTTTGCGCTGCGCGGGCGGGAGTTTGCCGATTTTTGTGACGTCGGGGAATTGTTTGGGCGACCCGCCGCGGCGGAGGAAGACCGTGACCTGGATTTGTTCCTGTGGGTCGCATGCTCCGACTTCGCGCGAGCCGGGTAGCACGGTGCGTTCACTGCCGGGCAGGTCTATGCGTTTTTCGATCTTTGGCATGAATCCCTCCTGAGTATTTCAGACGTCGAGAGGCTTGAAGATAGGTACTGGGGAAATTGTATTGCGGGTTCGGTTCTGGGAGACGCGAGCCCGTAACGAGTATAGACTTGTGGGCGATTGTTGCGCCACTGCGTGAGCTGACTTCTGCTGCACCTGCCCGAAGTGGTTCTCGTTTAGTTCGCTCGGAATTTTTCATGATCAAGCGCCTGTTCTCACAATATATCGCCGAAGAAGCGCGTCCGATGCTGCGCCTGGCGCTGCCGCTGGTGGCGGCGGAGCTGGGATGGATGACCATGGCCATCGTGGACACGATGATGGTGGGGCGGCAGGCGAATAGCGCGGTGGCAATTGGCGCCGTGAGCTTGGGCAGCATACTTTTTAACGCGGCCGCGATTTTTGGGACGGGATTGATGCTGGGGCTGGACACGCTGGTTTCACATTCCTATGGCGCGGGAGATGTGGAGGATTGCCACCGGTCGCTGGTGAACGGCGTTTATCTGAGTTTGGCCATCAGCCCGATTTTAATGTGCACGGTGTGGCTGTTTGAGCCGGTGCTGCGCTCGCTGAATATACAGCCGGCGATTTTAGGCCAGGCGCTGCCGTATTTGCGGACGCTGAACTGGGGAACACTGCCGCTGCTGCTTTATTTTGTCTTCCGGCGCTATTTGCAGGGAATGAATATGGCGCAGCCGGTGATGTTTGCGCTGATCTCGGCGAATTTGGTGAACCTTATCGGAAATTGGGCGCTGGTGTACGGGCATTTGGGATTTCGCGCGATGGGTACGGTGGGGTCGGGGTGGTCCACGTTTGGAGCGCGCGTGTATATGACCTGCGTGTTGCTGGCTTCCGCGCTGTATTACGACCACCGAAATAAAACCGGCTTGCGGAATGCGGCGCGGCTGCCGAATTTTCCGCGCGTTTGGAGATTATTGTATCTGGGATTTCCGGCGGCGACACAATTTGGGATGGAAGTGAGTGTGTTCGCGGTTGCGACGATGCTGATCGGCAGGCTGGGCGCGGATGCGCTGGCGAGTCATCAGGTGGCGCTGAATACGGTGAGCTTGACCTACATGGTGCCACTGGGAATCAGCGCGGCGGCCGCGGTGCGCGTGGGGCAAGCGTTGGGACGCGAGGATCCGCATGCGGCGAGCCGCGCGGGATGGACTGCGATGCTGCTTGGCTCAACGTTTATGGGTTGCATGGCCGTGGCGTTCTTGCTGGTGCCGCGGCAGATCGTGCGGGTGTACACCGCCGATTCTGCTTTGATTCCCGTTGCGAGCAAATTGCTTTTTGTCGCGGCGTTTTTTCAGTTGTTTGATGGGATGCAGACGGTGGCGACGGGGGCTTTGCGCGGAGCTGGGGATACGCGGACGGCGATGTTGTGCCATTTGTGCTTTTATTGGCTGGTGGGATTGCCGCTGGGGGCGGTGCTTTGCTTTCATTATGGTTGGGGCGCGCCGGGAATGTGGGCGGGGTTGAGCGTGGCGCTGATTTTGATTGGGAGCGCGTTGGTTTATTTTTGGCGGCGGAAGGAACGAGCGTTTGCGAATTTGGCTTTGCATCGAGCTGACACGCGGGATGCGATGGTGTGATCGCGCTGGCCGACGCGCACGTATTGCCCACCTTGTACGATGACGCGACATTCTCATTCATGTGGACGTGATGGGCTGGGCTACAATCACGGGCAGCGAATTGCAACGAAGTACGTGCACTGATGCCCGACGGAACGCTTAATCCAATGTCCGACACATTTATGGCGCGCGCGCTGGCGTTGTCGCTGGAGAACGTGCGTTCGGGGCGCGGCGGTCCGTTTGGCGCGGTGATTGTTCGGGGCGGCAAGATTATTGCGGAGGGCGTGAATAGCGTTACGGCCACGAATGATCCTACCGCCCATGCGGAGATGGTGGCGATTCGCGAGGCCTGCCGGAAGCTGCAAAGTTTTGAACTACCGGAGTGCGAGATTTATACGAGCTGCGAGCCTTGCCCGATGTGTTTGGGAGCGATTTACTGGGCGCGGCCGGCGCGGGTTTATTTTGCGAATTCGGCGGCGGATGCGGCGCAGGCGGGGTTTGACGACGCGTTTATTTATAAGGAACTGAGCGCGCCGCACGCGGGGCGGAGAATTCCGATGATTCAGCTGAAGCACGACGAGGCGCTGGCGGCGTTTCGCGCGTGGCGGGAGAACTCTGACAAAATTCGGTACTAAGGCCGGCTGATTTGGAAACGCGTCTAATTGGAAAATCGGTGCCGCGCAAGGAAGGGCGCGAAAAAGTCACCGGGCGCGCGTGTTATGTCGACGATTTGAGTTTCCCCGGGATGCTGCATGGGGTGACGGTGCGCAGCCCGGCGGCGCGCGGCAGGATTCGCGCGATTCATTTTGCAGATGGAATTCCCTGGCACGAGTTCATCGTTGTTACCGCGAAAGACATCCCCGGAAAAAACTGCATTGCGCTGTTGATTGAAGACCAACCCTGCCTGGCCGCTGAATTCGTGAACCATCCGGAAGAGCCCGTGGTGCTGCTGGCGCATCACGATAAATATCTGTTGGAGGAAGCACGGCGGGCAGTGCGGATTGAGATTGAGCCGCTGCCGTCGATTTTTTCCATCGAGGATTCGCTCGCGCGCAAGGAAATTATTTGGGGGCAGGACAATATTTTCAAGTCGTTCTACGTGGAAAAGGGCGACGTGGAACGTGCGTGGGCTGGCACTGCGCTCATCGTGGAGGGCTCATACGAAACCGGGGCGCAGGAGCAGCTTTACATCGAGCCGCAGGGAATGATCGCGCAGGTGAACGAGGCGGAGGGCGTGACGGTGTGGGGCTCGCTGCAGTGCCCGCATTACATACACAAGGCGCTGATGATTTTGTTTGGGCTGCCGCGCGAGCGCGTGCGCGTGGTGCAGACGGAAACGGGCGGAGGATTTGGCGGGAAGGAAGAGTATCCGTCGATGATTGCGGCGCATGCAGCGTTGCTGGCGCGGAAAGCGGGACGGCCGGTGAAAATTATTTACGACCGCACGGAAGATTTGGTCGCGACGACGAAGCGGCATCCTTCGCGGACGCGGCATCGCACTGCGGTGACACGCGACGGGAAATTGCTGGCGATGGATATTGATTTCACGCTGGATGGCGGGGCGTATGAAACGCTTTCGCCAGTGGTGCTGTCGCGCGGGACGATTCACGCGGCGGGGCCGTACGCTTGCCCGAACGTGCGGATATGCAGCCGGGCTGTGGCGACCAATGCGCCGCCGCACGGAGCGTTTCGGGGATTTGGCGCGCCGCAGAGCGTGTTCGCGCTGGAGCGGCATCTGGATCGCGTGGCGGAGGCGGTGGGAATCGCGCCGGAAGAATTGCGGCGACGGAATTTTGTTCATGAGGGGCAGACTTTGGCGGTGGGGCAGGTGGTGAAAGAAAAAGTGGATATGAATGGATTGATGGAGCGGGCGTTCGAGCTGAGCGACTACTACGCGAAGCGGCGGAAATTTGCCGCGGAGAATTCTGCCGCGCGCGGCGCGATTCGGCGAGGGATTGGATTCGCTTCGTTTCTGCACGGAGCGGGATTTACGGGATCGGGAGAAGAATATCTGGCTTCGGAAGTGGCGATGGAGGCGATGGCGGACGGCACGGTGCACATTTTGGCCGGCAGCACTGAGATGGGGCAGGGCACGAATACGATTTTCGCGCAGATAGCGGCGGAGGCGCTGCGGCTGGATTGCGAGCAGATCAAGATCGTGCAGCCGGATACGGCTTATGTGCCGAACAGCGGACCGACCGTGGCTTCGCGGACCGCGATGATTGTGGGGAAGCTGGTGGAAACGGCGGCGGTGAGATTGCTGAAGACACTGCGCGAAAGCGAATTGTTGCGTGATGGATATAGCGCTGAAGATTTTTCGCGCGCGTGCGGTTCGTACGTGGCGAAACATGGGGCGCTGAAATCGTTTGTGAAATATGAGCATCCGCACGATTTGCATTGGGACGATCAGAAATATTCGGGCGACGCTTACGGGGCTTATGCGTGGGCGGTTTATGTGGCGGAAGTTTCCGTGGACACGCGGACGGCTGAGGTGCGCGTGGAGGATTTCGTGGCGGTGCAGGAAGTAGGGAAGGTGATCAACCCGGTGCTGGCGGCGGGGCAGATTGAAGGCGGAGTGGCGCAGGGAATCGGTTTCGCGTTGTATGAAAATGTGGTGTGGCAGGAAGGGCGCATGGTGAACGCGCAGATGACGAATTATGTGATGCCGACTTCCGTGGACCTTCCGCTGATTCGGGTTTACTTCGAGGAGATTCCGTACGGACGCGGGCCGGCGGGCGCGAAAGGCATTGGCGAGCTGCCGCTGGATGGGACTGCTCCGGCGATTGCGAATGCGATTGCGTTTGCCACCGGCGTGGACGTGCGCGCGATTCCGATTACTGCCGAGGCGTTGCTGGAAATGTTGGAGGCTGTGCATGCCTGGTGAGCGCGCGCGGAAAATTCGCGTGTCGTGCGTGGTGAATGGCGCGGCGGTGACTTGCGACGCGTATCCGATGGCTCGTTTGCTGGACGTGTTGCGCGAAGAAATGAAGCTGACCGGCACGAAGGAAGGGTGCGGCGAGGGCGAGTGCGGGGCTTGCGCGATTGAAATGGATGGCGCGCTCGTGAACAGCTGCCTGGTGCCGGCGCTGCAGGCGGAGGGCGCGAAGATTCGCACCATTGAGGGCGTGGCTTGCGGCGGGTCGCTGCATGCGGTGCAGCAGGCTTTTATTGCTCACGGCGGGGCGCAATGCGGAATTTGCACTCCGGGAATGATTTTAGCGGCGGTGAATTTATTGGCGCGTCATCCGCAGCCGAATGATGCGCAGATTCGCGACGGGCTTTCCGGGAATTTGTGCCGTTGCACGGGGTATATGAAGATTTTCGAATCGGTGGTGGCGGCGGTGCGAGACGCGGAGACTCGCGCGTGAGGGCGCATCTGCCTGCGTACGAGATGGAAACGCCGCGGGATCTGGCGGCGGCTCTCTCGCGCATGGCGAGCGAGCCGGACGTTTGGCGGGCGTTTGCGGGTGGAACGGATTTGATGGTTTTGCTGGAAGCGGGAAAATTGCCGCACCGGAAATTTCTGAATATCTGGAATTTGGCGGAACTGCGCGGGATCACAGTGACGGCGGAGCACGTGACGTTGGGGGCTTTGACTACTTACGCGGAAGTGCAGCGGCATGAAATTCTGGCGCGCGAATTTCCTTTGCTGTGCCGGGCGGCGGCTGAAACAGGGAGCGTCGCGACGCAAAATCGCGGAACTTTGGGCGGGAATATTGCGAACGCTTCGCCGGCCGCGGATTCGCCGCCGGCCTTGATCGTTTACGACGCGGAAATCGAAATTGTTTTGGCTGGCGGGGCGCGCTGGGTGCCTTACGCTTCGTTTCACACTGGGTATAAGAAAATGAATTTGCAGGCGGGGGAATTGATTCGCGCGATTCGTCTGGTGCGGCCTCGCGGCGCGTGGAAGCAATATTTTCGCAAAGTGGGGACGCGGCGGGCGCAGGCAATTTCGAAGATTTGTTTTGCGGGGGCGGGGCGCGTAGAGGCGGGGCGGATCGCGGAGGTGCGGATTGCGCTGGGGAGCGTGGCGCCAACCGTGTTGCGCGCGGTGCGGGTGGAAGAATTGTTGCGCGGGCAACGGCCGGTGGATGCGGCGCTGCTGTTGGCCGCGCAGGACGCGCTCAGTGCTGAGATTGCGCCGATTGACGATATGCGTTCGACGGGGCGTTATCGCCGCAACGTGGCAAGGAATTTACTCGCGGAATTTCTGGAAGTTCTGGCAAGCTGAGCGCAGGATGCAAAATTCTTCGGAAACTTCGCGAAGTTCGACGGCAGCGGCGGATTTAATTGTGCGCGGGCAGCGCGTGGTAACGCTTGACGGCGAGCGCGCGGCGGCGATTCATGTGCGCGGTGGCATAATTGCCGCCGTTTCCGGGTTTGATGAAATCGTGCAGGGGGCGCCGGTGCATGAGGCCGGCGATTTTGTGGTGATGCCCGGCCTCATAGATACGCACGTGCATATCAATGAGCCGGGGCGTGCGGAGTGGGAGGGATTTTCATCGGCGACGCGCGCGGCGGCGGCGGGCGGCGTGACGACTTTGATAGAGATGCCGCTGAATAGTATTCCAGCGACCAAGACTGCGGCGGCATTGCGCGAAAAGCTGGCCGCCGCGGCGGGGAAGCTTTGGGTGGACGCGGGATTTTGGGGCGGCGTGGTGCCGGGAAATTCCGAAGAGTTGCAGGCGCTCTGGGACGCGGGCGTTTTTGGATTTAAATGCTTTCTGGTGCCGAGCGGCGTGGATGAGTTTGCGCACGTGACGGAAGAGGATTTACGCGTGGCGTTGCCGAAACTGGCGGCTTTGGGCGCGCCTTTGCTGGCACACGCCGAATTGCCGGAGCCGATCGAGAAGGCAGTAGCGAGCTTGGCGAAGAATGCGTCGCCGCGAAAGTATGCTACGTGGCTTGCTGCGCGGCCCCGCGAAGCGGAGTTCGAAGCTGTGGCACTGCTGCTGCGGTTCGGCACGGAATTTGGGGCGCGGATTCACATCGTGCATGTGTCTTCGGCGGATGCGTTGGCTTTGTTGCGCGGGGCGAAGGACGCGGGTGGCGCGGTGACTGCGGAAACTTGTCCGCACTATTTGACTTTTGCGGCGGAGGAAATTGCGGATGGCGCGACGGAATTCAAATGCGCGCCGCCAATACGCGAGCGCGAGAACCGCGAAAAATTGTGGCAGGGGCTGGGCGAGGGGACGCTGGACTTCATTGCCACGGATCATTCGCCATGTCTTCCGGCGATGAAGCTGCAGGAGGAGGGCGATTTTTTGCGCGCGTGGGGTGGCATCGCTTCCTTGCAACTGAGTTTGCCGGCTGTGTGGACGGAGGCCCGCGGGCGCGGCTATGCTGTGACGCATCTGGCGAAATGGTTGTGCGAGGGGCCAGCAGCGCTGGCGGGCCTGACGGGGAAAAAAGGAGCGATTGCCGTGGGATGCGACGCCGATTTTGTGATTTGGGACGCGGATGCGAAATTTCGCGTGGCGCCGGCGCAGCTGCATCACCGGCACAAAGTGACGCCTTACGCTGGGCGCGAGCTCGCGGGGCGCGTGGAGGCGACATTCTTGCGCGGGCGGAAAATATTTGAGCGCGGAGAATTTTCGGCTGGGCCAGTGGGGCATGTGCTGCAGCGAGGAGCGGCATGAGTGAGTTCACGCAATTCGTGGATCTGGCGTCGGAGCGGCTGGGCGGCTGCCTGGTGCTGGCCAATGACGAATTTTTCGGGCCGAAGGAAAATTTGCTGAAGCCCGAGAAGCCGGTCTTTATTGCGGGGAAATATAACGACCGGGGAAAGTGGATGGACGGGTGGGAGACGCGGCGGCGGCGGACTCCGGGATGCGATTGGTGCATCGTGCGACTGGGATTGCCGGGAATTTTGCGCGGTGCGGTCGTGGACACGAGTTTTTTCACGGGAAATTATCCGGCGCGTTTTTCTTTGGAAGGGTGCGATCTGGGTGAGTCCGCGCCCTACCGGGACGAAAAGAAAAGACTGGGAGCCGACGCGACGCATTGGGAAGAGATCTTGCCGGAGACAGCTCTGAAGGGCGATTCTGTAAATCCGGCGGTAGTGACGCATGCGGGGCGTTTTACGCATGTGCGCTTCAAGATTTATCCGGATGGAGGAGTGGCGCGTTTGCGGTTGTACGGCGAGGTGGTGCCGAGCGCTCGTGGAATCGCGAAGCGCGAACTGGATTTGGCGGCGGTGGAAAATGGCGGGCGGGTGATTGCGACCAGCGATCAATTTTATAGCGATCCGCTGAACATGTTGATGCCGGGGCGCAGCAAGATTATGAGCGACGGCTGGGAAACGCAGCGGAGGCGTGGGCCGGGGCACGATTGGGCGATTGTGAAATTGGGAATGGCGGGAACGATTCAGCGCGTGGAAGTGGACACGGCGCATTTCAAGGGAAATTTCCCGGACAGCTGTTCGATCGAGATTTGTGAAGCAGAAGGAGCTGGCGCGGAAATTGCGCGGTTAGGCGCGGCGAATTGGCGGCAGCTGTTGGCGCGCGTGCCGCTGAAGGCAAATCGCCTGCACACTTTTCGGCGGCAGTTGCGTGAAGTGGGCGCGGCGACGCATGTGCGGCTGAATATTTTCCCGGATGGCGGGGTTGCGCGGTTTCGAGTTTATGGACGCGCGCTGCTGGCTGCAGACCGTTTGACGGGGATCGCGCGGCTGAATCATTTGGTGCGCAAGCAGGCGGCGAGCGCTTTGTACGATTGTTGCGGCTCGAAGAAATGGGTGGAACGAGTTTTGGCGCAGCGGCCTTTTGCCGACGCATCCGCGTTGCTGGATTCCGCGGAAGAAGCGTTTGGTGCGCTGGGGCACAACGATTGGATGACGGTATTTCGCAGCCATCCGGCGATTGGCGCGAAGAAGGCGGCGGGTAAACAGACGGCGAAGGCGCGCGAGTGGTCCGTGAGTGAACAATCTTTGGCGCAGAAAGCTTCGGCGGCAACGCTGGCGGTGATGGCGGCGGCGAACGAGGCTTATGAAGCGACGTTCGGGCATGTGTTTTTGGTTTGTGCTACGGGAAAATCGAGCGAGCAGATATTGAAGAGTTTGCAGGAACGCCTGGGGCACGACGCGGAAACCGAAATGCGCATCGCCGGCGAAGAGCAACGCAAAATCACGCGGCTGCGCCTGGAGAAATTACTGGGATCATGAGCCAAATCACTACGCACGTGCTGGATACTTCGCTGGGACGGCCTGTTGGCGGCGTGCCAGTGATTTTGGAAATACAAAAGGCCGGCGGCTGGCAGGAAATCAGCAAGGGCGCGACGGATGCGGACGGTCGGCTGCAGCATTTGCTCGAGCCGGGAGCGCTCAAGGCGGGGATTTACCGGTTGACGTTCGAGACCAGCATTTATTTTCACGCGCGCAAGATTCACGGCTTGTATCCGCAGATTGCGATCGTCTTTCAGGTTGCGGATGCCAAGGAGCATTACCATATTCCGCTGCTGCTGAGCCCTTACGGATATACGACGTATCGCGGGAGCTGACGAATGGGCATCAAGCTGGGGAAAAATAACTACGGCAAAGCGCGCGTGCGTTTGCTGCGCGTGGTGCGGACGGATGGCCGGCACGATATACGCGAGCTGACGGTGGGGATTTCGTTCGAGGGGGATTTCGAGGCGGCCCATGCGAAGGGCGACAATCGCAAGATTTTGCCGACGGACACGATGAAGAATACGGTGTACGTGCTGGCGCGGCAGTATCCGGTGGATTCGATTGAGGATTTCTGCACGCACCTGGTGGAACATTTTTTGACTTACAACCCGCAGGTGATGCGCGTGCGCATCGGTGTGAAGGAAAATTTGTGGGGGCGGATTGCTTTGGGCGGGAAGCCGCACGCTTCGGCCTTCTTGCGCGGGGGGCAGGAGCGGCGGACGGCCTCGCTCGATGCTACTCGTGAGGGGACGGCGATTCGCGCGGGAATTGCCGGACTGGTGGTGCTGAAGACTACGAAATCGGCCTTTGATAATTTTTTGCGCGATCCTTACACAACTTTGAAGGAGGATCGCAACCGGATACTTTCGACTTCGATTCACGCCGATTGGCTTTATGAGGGAAGCGATATCGAGTTTGGGCCGTTGTGGCATGGCGTGCGGCAGATTTTGCTGGAGACGTTTGCGGAGCATGACAGCCAGTCGTTGCAGCACACTTTGTACGCGATGGGCGAGGCGGTTTTGAATAATTTCGACCGGGTGCGGGAGATACATCTTTCTTTGCCCAATAAGCATTTTAATATGGTGGATTTGTCGCCGTTTGGGATGGATAACCCGGCGGAGGTTTTTTTGCCGACGGATGAGCCGCATGGTTTGATTGAGGCTACTTTGCAGAGGGAGTAGAGTGGCGCGCTTGCAGAGGTCAAAAGATTTTACTCAGAGGTCACAGAGGAAAGGCGGAGAAAATCGGAGAAGGCGGGAGAGGTCCTTCGGCCGACTTGAGGCAAAGGCTCCGACCTCCCTTCGCGAAGTCACTCAGGGCAAGCAAGATGACGATGCTCGTCGCATCGTCAGTTTCGAATCATCGAATTAAGTGGGGGTTGTTGGAATTTCGCAGACAGGTTACATTTGATTAGCTGCGGAGCTTGGCTCGCCAGAAACTCCGACTGCGCCGTGAGCTTTGGGACATGGTGCTCGCGGCGTGCGTCACCAAAAATGCTTGAAAATCTGATGCTGTGGAAATGCTTGAGGGCCTAAACACGTATTTATGTACGAAAAAATTCTGATTGTGGATGACGAATCGGGAGCGCGCGCGGCGCTGGAATTTTTGCTGCGGCGCGAGGGATTCGAAGTGCGCGACGCGCCGGACGGCCCGACCGCGATTCAGGAGTGCGCGACGTTTCGTCCGGACCTGATTTTGCTGGACATCATGATGCCGGGGATGGACGGGTTCGAAGTTTGCCGGCACATCAAGGCCACGCCGGAAACGCGGCTGACGCCGGTGGTGCTGATCACCGGATTGACGGCGACGGAAGACCGCATCATGGGGATTAATTCGGGCGCGGATGATTTTTTGAGCAAGCCGATTGACCTGAACGAACTGCTGGCACGCACGCGTTCGCTGCTGCGATTGAAGCAGTACACGGACGAGCTGGAAAATGCGGAGGCGGTGCTATTCAGCCTGGCGCACAGCATTGAGGCGCGCGATCCTTATACGCATGGACACTGCGAGCGGCTGGCGGAAATGTCCGCGCGCATGGGCGAACACCTGGGCGTGCCGGAAGAGCAGATCAAGGCGCTGCGGCGCGCGGGAGTCGTGCACGATATCGGCAAAGTGGCGGTGCCGGATTCGATTTTGCTGAAGCCGGGGCCGTTGACCGCGGATGAGACGAAGGTGATGCAGAAACATCCGGTGGTGGGCGAACGGATTTGCGCGCCGCTGAAAACTTTTCGTTTGGTTTTGCCGATCATTCGGCATCATCATGAGAAACACGATGGGAGCGGGTATCCGGATGGATTGTCGGGCGACGAGATTCCGCTGACTGCGCGGATTTTGCAGCTTTCGGATGTGTATGATGCGTTGACGACGGACCGGCCTTACAAAGTGGCGTTCACTCCGGAAGTGGCGCTGGATTTGATGGGGGAAGAGGCGGAGCGCGGCTGGTGGGACCGGGGATTGTTCGAAGCGTTTCGGGAGATGATCCGGCTGCACCACAAAGATTTGGCGCCGGACGTGTTTCGTAAGGTTGTGAATTAGATTCGCCCGGCTTTCGCGCGTCACACTTTTTGGGTTTTTCCTGCCATGCGTTCTTCGCCTGCGTAAATCACGAAGCGCCTTCCACGCAAGAAACCTATCAGCGTCTGGTGGAGTTCGCGTGCCAGTTGCACGGCCAGGCTGGACGGAGCGGAAACCGATGCGACTACTGGGACACCTGCGACGATGGCTTTCTGCACGATTTCAAAGCCGCCGCGGCCGCTGACGAGCAGCACGGAATCCGAAAGTGGCACGCGGCCCTCGAGCAGCGCCCAGCCGATTACTTTATCTACTGCATTGTGACGGCCGATATCTTCGCGCAAGACTAGCAATTTTCCATTTGGGTCGAAGAGGGCTGCGGCGTGGAGGCCTCCGGTGCGCTGGAAGACGTCTTGCGACGAGCGCAGCGCGTCCGGCAGGGTTATCAGCAATTCCGCATCGAGACGAAAGTCAGGATTGGGAGCGGCTAACAGACGCGAGCGGATGGAATCAATCGAGGCTTTGCCGCAGATGCCGCAACTGGAAGCGGCGAAGAAGTGGCGCTTCATTTTTGCGAAGTCCGGAGCGGCTTCGGGCGCCAGTTCGGCTTCGATCACATTTCCGCGATTCGTGCCATCTGGTGGCTCGGCGGTTTCCAGTCTGACGATTTGATCGCGATGCTGGATTAGTCCTTCGGTGAAGAGGAAACCGCCGGCGAGTTCGCGGTCGTGGCCGGGGGTGCGCATGGTGACGCTGAGGGGGTCTGCGCCGACGCGGATTTCCAGGGGTTCTTCGGCGGCCAGGTAATCGTCTTTGCGACGGAGGTGGCCGTCGTCCCATTCGGAAACCTGCGTCAAATCCACGCTGCGAGCATTACGCGGCACGGTGACCCTCCCCGCGCACCATTATGCCCGCAGATGCATTGTTTGCGAAATATGAGCGGATAACAGGCCGCCTTTGGCGTGTGTCCGCAGCCGACGGGCTAGGGGTAATAGGACTTCAATTGAGCCAGCCGTTGTGGAGCGCGACAGGGGAAACCGGCATTGCGAGACGAGAATTTTACAGCAGGTCACCATCCTGCCACGGCATTTTCACGCGCCTGTAAAGTTGCGCAGCTAGGCTTCGCAGGCTCGTTTTGACTGCAACGCGTAGTCGAAATACCTACAGAAGCTAACCGGAGGATTTGAAGATGCGCAAAGTACTTGCGACATTACTTACGGGAGTGTTGCTCAATCCCGCGATGGTGGCGGGCGCTCCGCTGCCAGGAAACCCAGGAAACGGAAACGAAGGTAAGACCGCCACCCCGATCAAACACCTAGTCGTCATTTTCCAAGAGAACATTTCCTTCGACCACTATTTCGGAACCTACCCCGTCGCCACGAACCCCAAGGGCGAACCTCAATTTCACGCTGCTCCCGGAACGCCGACGGTGAACGGGCTCACCACTGCGCTGCTGAACAACAACCCGAACCTGAACCCCAAGAATGGCGCCGGCGCAACCAACCCTTTCCGTTTCGATCGTTCCGCAGCCGCCACCGAAGACCAGAATCACGATTACCTTCCGGAACAGGAGGCGTTTGACGCCGGCTTGATGGACGCGTTTCCGGAGTTCACCGGTACGCCCGGACCGCCGCCGTCAGCTCCAGCGCAAGCTTCGACCACTGGCCAAACGATGGGATATTTCGATGGAAACACGGTGACGGCGTATTGGAACTATGCGCAACACTACGCCATGAGCGACAACTCCTACGGCACGGGCTTTGGTCCCTCGACTCCGGGCGCTCTCAATTTGGTGTCCGGCCAGACCAACGGCGCCACTAACGACCTGAACGGACCGGGTGCGCTGGTGGACGACGGAAACGGCGGGCTGACGGATGTGGGCGACGCCGATCCCGGCGGCGATGTATGCTCGACGACCAGCGGCGAGACGTTTCAGATGACCGGGCAGAACATCGGGAACCTGCTGAATGCCGCGGGCGTGAGCTGGGGATTCTTCCAAGGCGGATTCGACCTGAGCATTGTGAATGCAAACGGGAGCACGGGATGCGGCAGGTCCACGACTTCCGCCGTGACAGCCACGAAGAAGGCCGACTACATCCCGCACCACCAACCGTTCCAATACTACCCCTCGACAGCGAACCCGACGCATGCTCGTCCGTTGAATGTTACGGAGATCGGTCACGCTGGTCCGGCCAATCACCAGTACGACACTCTGGATTTCTTCGCGGCAGTGAAGGCTGGCAATTTTCCGGCGGTAAGTTTCTTGAAGGCGCCGGGATTTCAGGATGGGCACCCGGGTTACTCGGATCCGCTGGACGAGCAGAAGTTTGTGGTGGACGTGATTAACTTCCTGCAAACCCAGCCGGAGTGGAGCAGCACGGCAGTGGTCATCAACTACGACGACTCCGACGGTTGGTACGATCATCAGCTCGGGGCCATTGTGAATACGTCAGCGACTGCGGAGGATGTGAAGACCGGTCGTGGCGACGCGTTGACCAGCCCGGGAATGTGCGGAACGGGCACCACGGCGTTGCCGGGCGTTAATCCCGCAACAACGCACGCGCAGGGACGCTGCGGATATGGTCCGCGCATGCCGTACATGGTGATTTCACCGTGGGCGCGGCGCAACTTTGTGGACCACACCATGACGGACCAGAGCTCGACCATCCATTTCATCGAAGACAATTGGCTGGGCGGAAAGCGCATCGGGCAGGGCTCGTACGACGGGATCGCCAGCTCCATCACGCAGATGTTCGACTTCAACCGGCCGCCCGACTTCGGCTTGTTTCTCTTGAACGACCAAACCGGGGAAGTTGAGGTTTCTTTCCCCTTTTAAGTCGCGAAGCGTTGACAGACCGTATAGGACGAGGCACGTGCGGCTAACTCCCGCACGTGCCTTTGTTGTGTTGGCGTGGTATCTTGAGTCGCTCCGGGCACCTGCGTGATTACACGGCGAAAATTCCTGCACAATTCCAGTCTGGCGACCACCGCGTTGCTGATGGACCGGCTGTCTGCGTTCTCGCATCCACCGGCAGTGAAGGCGAATACCATTAATGCGGATACGCTGGCGAAATTCGTCGATCCGCTGCCGATTCCCGCGATCGCGCAAGCAAGCGAACACCGCGCCAGTCCCACAAATGCCGCGGTAAAAGTGCCGTACTACCGCATGGCCTTGCGGCCCTTCGAGATAAAGGTTCATCGCGATTTGAAACCGACGCGGATGTGGGGTTTTAACGCGGGAGTTCCCGGACCGACCTTTGACGTTCGCAGCGGCCAGGAGATTTTGGTCGAGTGGGCGAACGAGCTTCCCGAAAAACATTTTCTTCCGATTGACCACAAACTCAGCGGCGCTGGCAAGGACGAGCCTGAAGTTCGCACCGTGGTGCATTTGCATGGGGGAAAGACGGCTCCCGAGAGCGACGGCTATCCCGAGGATTGGGTGGTTCCCGGGAAATCGCAGCTGTATCACTATCCGAACCAGCAAGACGCGGCGATGCTGTGGTATCACGATCACGCCATGGGCATCAACCGGCTGAATATTTATGCCGGGTTATTCGGCACGTATCTGCTTCGCGACGGCGTGGAAGACTCGCTGAATCTGCCCTCGGGCAAATACGAGATTCCGCTGTTGATTTCCGACCGCCTGCTCACTCCGGAAGGCCAGCTCTTTTATCCCGTCTCGGACAAAGCGGATGCTCCGTGGGTGCCTGAGGTTTTCGGCGACGCGATTCTGGTGAACGGCAAACTGTTCCCGTATCTCGATGTCGCCGCGCGCAAATACCGCTTTCGCGTGCTGAATGCCTCCAACGGACGCTTCTACCATGTGTCATTCGCAAATGGCGCGTCTTTTCAGCAGATAGGAACGGACCAGGGATTGTTACCGGCGCCAGTTGCACTGAAGACATTGTTGATAGCGCCAGGCGAGCGTGTGGACCTGATTGTGGATTTCAGCGAACATCGTGGCGAGGAAATGATTCTGAAGAGCGACGCCTTCGTGATCATGCAGTTCCGGGTTGGGGGCGACAAGGTGAATGACACGAGCGCGCTGCCGGCAGCTTTGCGCGCTGTAGCAAAAATCCCGCAATCAGACGCAGTGCAGACGCGAGAGCTGTCTCTGAATGAATATCAAAACCGCGTCGCCGAGCCACTTCTGATGCTGCTGAACGGCACTTACTGGCACCAGCCCATCACCGAGAAGCCGGTACTGAATAGCACAGAGATCTGGACGCTGATTAATCCTACGGATGACGCCCACCCTATCCATCTCCACTTGGTGCGCTTCCAGATTTTAGACCGGCACCGATTCGACGTTCCTCGGTACATGAGCAACCAGGGATTACGTTTCACGGGCGAACCTATTCCTGCCGAGCCGTCGGAAGCGGGTTGGAAGGACACCGTGCGTGCCAACCCCGGCGCGGTGACGCGGATCATCGTGCATTTCGAGGGCTACGCGGGGCGGTATGTGTGGCATTGCCACATCCTCGAGCATGAAGATAACGAAATGATGCGGCCGTATCAGGTGGTCGCGCAGCCGTAACAGCGCCGTACGATCTCTTCAGGGTAGTCTCTCTCTCTCCGAAGTCGCTCAACGTGGAAATATGGTGTGGGCCAGGGCCCGTGTGAATTTTCTGCGAATATTCGGTTACGATTTGAATAGCGACACGCTCGGATCGATTTCCATAGGACTCCGCGACGCCACCCGCCCTGGATTGGAAAAGTGGGGGGCGGAGGTGTAGCATTGGGGTTTGCGCGTTAGGTGCCACAGAAAGCTGGTATTGATGATTGCGCATGCAGTGGCGTTACCCTCCGAAACACCCGCGAAGCGTATTGGTCTGGACGTGTGGATGAACCGGGCTTTGCAAATAGCCGAAGAGGTGCAGAACGGGTGGAAATCGCGCGAGGTGCATGATTTACGGGTGGCTTTGCGGCGCTGCCGGACGATGGCGGATGCGTTGAGCGAAGTGAATCCGGACCGTGGCTGGCGCGGGTTGAAGAAAGAGAGCCGCAAGCTGTTTCATGCTTTGGGCGAGCTTCGGGACACGCAGGTGGAGCAGGAGTGGTTGAAGAAGCTTTCTGCGCCCGGTGATCCGGTGCGCAAGCACCTGCTGAAGGTGCTGGCGCAAGCGCGGAAAGAGCACCGGGTGAAAGCGCGGCGGGCGCTGGAGGATTTTGACCGCAAGGACTGGCGAAAGTCTGTCCAGAAGCTGCGTAGCAAGGCGCAGTTTTTCCCACTCGACAGCGTGGTATTTCAGAGACTGGCTTTGACACGTTTGAATGAGGCGGCGGAACTTTACGAGCGTGCGCGCAGGGGACGCAGCCGCATTGCGTGGCACCGTTTGCGGATTGGGCTGAAGGGGTTCCGTTACACTCTAGAAAATTTCATGCCGCAGCGCTACCAGCCTTGGAGCGAGGATCTGAAACGCATTCAGGGTTTGCTGGGCGAAGTGCACGACCTGGACGTGCTGCGAGCGGTGATACGGCGGCAGCGCGCGAAGCTGGTAGAGGCGGACGTGCTGCGGTGGTTTGAGCGAATCGAAGAGGCGCGCCGGGCGCGGCTGGAGAAATTCCGGTCAGTCGTTGGGAGCAAGGGATCCCTGTGGATGTTGTGGCGCTCGGGGTTTCAGGTTATTCATATTGTGCAAGCGTCATCGCTCGCTGCGCCGTTGCGGCTTCAGTCCGCCAGTTAATCCGCCAGTTAATCCGCTAGTTGACGCAGCATTTTCGGCGTCAAGATCCATAGAATTTCCCACCTGCCGTGACCCGCAGCGTGTTCCAGGCAAGCGACTCCAGCCTTTTTTAGCGAAGTGAAAACTCCGTGCGCGCCGGTGACGTGCGCGAGCATCAGGTCGAGCTGCGGCGCGTGGCCAAAGCACATCACTTCCTTGGCGCGCAGGCGGATCACTTCTTTGATGATGTCGGCGGGATTGCCGGCGGGTTTCAGCGCCTCGTGCGCGCGAATTTTCTGCGGCGGAAATCCCAGGGTTTCGGCGAAGATTTCGGCAGTTTGCGCGGCGCGCACGTAGGGGCTGGTGATCAGCACGTCCGGCTTCACTTTGAGCGCTTGCAGACCCAGGGCCGCGGCACGCGTTTTTTGCACGCCTTTGGCGGTGAGCGGGCGTTCCGGCTCCGGCGGAGATTTTGGGTCGTTCGGATCCACGGCGATGCCGTGACGTACCAGATAAAGGATCATAATTTATTATGCCACTTTTTCTTTTCCCTGCGCGCGGCGGAATTCCGGCTTCAACTGGAATTCTTTCTCGAAGAGGCCTGATTTGCGTTCGAGGCCGAGCAGATCGAGGCGCGTCCCGTCGAGGGCGCGGATGATGAAGATCGCTTTGCGTCCGGAGATTTGCACGTCCACGCCGGCAATGCGCTGGGCGTGTTCGGATTCAAGTTTTTCGGCGATGCGCAGCAGGCTGGTGAGCAGGCGGGTCTGGCGGCGGCGCTGGCCATCGAGCGCGGCGTAGGAGGCATGCTCGAGCTGCGGTTCGGATTTGGAATTGTGATAGCGCACGAGGGCTGCAACCATGTCGCGCCGCCAGCCGCGCAGTTCGGGGATTTCACCGTTGCGGATCAAGTATTCGCCGTGCCGGTGGTGCGATTTGCGCGAGACGAAATGTCCGACGTCGTGAAGCAGCGCGGCCATTTCCAGGACCAGGCGCAGGTCCGCGCCCATTTCATGGATGGGGCGGAGTTGATCGAAGAGCGACAGGGCCAGGCGTGCGACTTGCTCGGCGTGCTGCGGATTGTAATCGAGGCGGCGAGCGAACCAGCGCGTGCTGGCGAGGAGTTCGGAGGCGCGGCCTTTTTCTTCTTCGGTCGTGGTGCGAACGGAATATTGTTCGGCGACGAGGTCCAGCAGAATTCCTTCGCGGACGCCCACGCCGGGAACGAGCATGGTGCGCAGGTCCAGCCATTTCGCCAGCGTGTTGAAAATAATCGCGGCGATCCCGATGACTTCGGCGCGGTCTTTGCGGATGCGGAAGGTGCGCATACGTCCGGGCACGTCGAGAGCGAGCATGCGCCAGGTCTGATCGCGCAGCAGGCGCGTATTGATCGTGGGGAAGCGCTCGACCATGGGGCCCGCTGCGATGCGCACGAGCGCTTCAGCGTTTCCGCCGCAGGCGACGGCGATGGAGCGGCTGAGGTGCGGCGGAGAAGGCATTGCGCTGCGCAGAAGGGCAAGGATGTGGTGACGCAAGCGGTTGGCGTTGTCTTCATCGATCGCGCCTTCGATGGAAAAAGTTTCCATCAGGCGGATGGTGCCGAGGGGAAGGCCGATGCGTTGTTCCAGAACGCCGCGCTGATAAAAACTCAGCTCGAGACTGCCGCCGCCCAGATCGAAGATCAAGCGCGGCTGGATGCGATCTCCCAGGGTCCATTGCACGGCGGAACAAACCAGGCGCGCTTCTTCCTCGCTGCTGATTACTTCGAGTTCGATTCCGGCTTTGCGCTGCACGCGATCCATCAGGCGGCGGTAATTGCGTGCTTCGCGAGCGGCGGCCGTAGCTACGGCACGATAGGCGCCGACGTTGTGTTGGTCCATGCGATCGCGGAATTGGCGGAAGGCGCGGGCGGCGCGGGAGATGGTGTCGCCGCTGATGACGCGGCGGGTGAAGGCGTTGTGGCCCAGGCGCACCGCAGCGCGTTCGCAATCGAGCATCTCGATGTGTTTCGGTGAAGTGGCGCGCGCGATTACCAAACGGATGGCGTTCGACCCGGCGTCAATGGCTGCCAATTGAACCGGGGCGGCCATTGATTTATCGCCAGAGCTGCGACAAGGCGTGCGAAGGCCGGTAGTGCGTGCTCCGTATCCCCAGATGCGCGGCGATGCGTTTGCGCAAGAAGCGGTTTACATCGGAGACGCTGCTTTCGCCGTCCATTTCGATGAAGCTGTGGCGTTTCGAAAGATATTCGAATTCGCGCTTGATCATGGATTGATAGCGGATGAAAGACTGGAAGAGATCGTTGGAGAGCGACATATCGCGGCCGGATTCCCAGTAGCTGATGATCTGGGATTTTTTGAATTCGCGATCGAAAGCGACTTCGGGACGCACGTTGAGCCAGAACGTGAGGTCTGGGCGCAGCGCAGTTTCGTAGATGCCGTGCAGATAATCGCGGCCGATGCCGCGCACGGCGGCGCGCGCGATCAGGGTGAAGATGTAGCGGTCGGCCAGGACGATGAGGCCGGAACGCAGCGCGGGGAGAATACGGCGTTCTAGTTGGTCGAAGAAATCGGTGCTGTACATCAGCGCGAGGGTCATGCGCGTGACGGAATTTTCGGCGAGCAGGCCGTCAATATCTTCGCCCACCAGGTAGGAGCGGCGCAGCCCCATGGTTTGCACGGCGAAGCCTTCGGATTCGAGCCACTCGGTTAGGAGTGAAATTTGAGTGGAGCGGCCGGAACCGTCCGTGCCTTCGATTACGACGAGAGTGCCGCTGAGCTCTTCCGGTTTTACGCCAGGAAGCGGCGAGCCGTAGAAGCGCGAAGGCAGTTCCGCGGCAGCGCTCTTCTTCTTTTTGGAAGTGCGGCCGTTCGAGCCATTTGAGCCGTGCGTTTTCATTGCTGTTTTGTCGGCGCGTTTCATTTTTTCTTGGGCGCGAATTGCTGCAGGGAGATGCGCTCGCCCACGATCTGGCGCATCAGCTTTTGCAGTTTGTTGACGCGTACGGTGCCATCCATCAGGACGAAGTGATCGGTTTCGATCATCTGGTCGTAATTGGTCAGGATGCGTTCCTGAAAGATGCGGAAACTTTCGGCGCGGTCCAGAGAGATGCCTAGGTCCATGCCGGCTTCGTAATATTTCAGCTTGGGGCGTCCGGCGACGATGCGGTTGACGGCGACGTCGAGCGGAGCGCGAAAATAAAAAGTGATGTCGGGCGTGGGCGCGAAGCTGTAGAGATTTCGCAGCCAGTGGGGCGAGCAGCCGCGGGCAGCGTCACGCGCGAAGGCGGTGTAAATGTAGCGGTCGGCCAGAACGAGGTAGCCGCCGTGCAGTAGCGGCATGATCTGGCGTTCGCAGCGATCGGCGAAGTCGGCAGCGTGGAGCAGGGAAAATGTGGTGGGCGTCAGTAGGCGACGCTGTTTGCCGCGGCGGGTGGCGGACTTCACCAGCGGCGAGGAATTCCATTCGGTGAAGTGAATGCGATAGCCGCCGATTTCCAGCCAGCGTTTCAGCAGATAGAGCTGCGTGCTTTTGCCGGAGCCGTCAATGCCTTCGACGACCACTAACGCGCCGGGATATTGGCGCTTGGGGACGGGCTCCTTCAGCGAAAGCGTTTCAGTGATGGTGAGAGTTTCGGGCGTAACAGTCCCCATGTTTGGCCAAACCTGCTGCCAATCCGACATGATATCCCGGAACGCGGGACCCGAATGTGAAAAAAGTGTTACAACCGCAGAACGCGGTATGCTGGGCTTGTTCGATGGACGTTATGTCGGAGTGCGCCGAAAAGGGGCATTTTCTCCATGGCTACTAACTTTTCGAAAGAATTGATCATCAAGCCGGGGCACAAGGTGCGGTTGCGGAAGTTTGATCCTGGCGACACGCTCGGATGGGATAAGGGGCACGCGACGAAGGCAAGCCTGGGAAAGGCGAACGAGAAACTTTGTAAGCTGCAATACCTGATGTACGCGGACCACAAGCACGCGCTGCTGGTGGTTTTTCAGGGATTGGACGCAGCCGGGAAGGACGGAACGATCCGGCACGTGATGTCTGGAATCAATCCGCAGGGTTGCCGCGTGACGTCGTTCAAGACGCCTTCGCCAGAGGAGGCCGGCCACGATTTTCTGTGGCGCGTGCACAAAGCAGTGCCGCCGTACGGAGATTTCGGCATCTTCAACCGCTCGCACTATGAAGATGTGCTGATCGTGCGCGTGCACAATATGGTGCCGAAGGAGGTATGGTCGAAACGCTACGAGGAAATCAACCGCTTCGAGGCGATGCTGGAAGAGAATAACGTGCGCATCCTGAAATTCTTTTTGCACATCAGCAAGGACGAGCAGAAGAAGCGCTTCATGGCGCGAATTGACGATCCCGACAAGCGTTGGAAGATTTCGCAAGCGGATTTCGACGAGCGAAAGTTCTGGGATGAATATAGCTCGGCTTACGAAGACGTGCTGGAGCGCTGCAGCACGAAGCGCGCGCCGTGGTACGTGATTCCGGCGGACAAGAAATGGTTCCGCGATCTGGCGGTTTCGCACATCATCGTGGAGGCGCTGGGAGAAATGGACCTGAAATTTCCTTCTCCTACGATTGATGTGAAGAAATTGAAATGGCGGTGAGCGGTCCTTCTTTGGTGCAAGATTTCTGCTAGAATCGCTCGTCTCTAAGCGACTAGAGTGCATTGTTCCGCGCGTCATTCTCGTTTTGCGCGCGGGAATCCTGGTCACCCGGCGGCCCATGACCGACGAAGCGATTTTCCCGCGAAATTTCTTGAAGGCTTATCCCGTGGCGCTGCGGGGTGAGGGATGCTTTGTGTACGCGGTGGGCGGGCGACGTTACCTCGATGCGTCGGGCGGCGCTGCGGTAGTGACCATCGGGCACGGCGTGGCGCAAATCGCACAAGCCATCGCGGAACAATCCACACGGCTCGCCTACGTACACTCTTCGCAGTTTCACACCGCTGTCGCTGAAAAATTAGCGTCGCGCGTTCTGGCTTTGGCGCCGCAAGGCATGCGCCGGAACGGGCGCGTCTATTTCACTTCGGGCGGCTCCGAAGCTACCGAGACAGCGATAAAGCTCGCGCGGCAATATTGGATCGAGCGCGGGGAGACGCGGCGCTTCCGCGTGATTTCGCGGCAGCAGAGTTATCACGGCAGCACTTTGGGGGCGCTTTCGGTCTCTGGAAATGTGCGGCGGCGAGAACCGTTTGCGCCTTTGCTGAAGGAGTGGGGGCACATCGCGCCGTGTTTTTGTTATCGCTGCCCGTTTGGACTGAAATATCCGGAATGTAACGTGGATTGCGCGGACGATCTCGAGCGCCTGCTGGAGCGCGATGGGTCGAAGGACGTAGCTGCGTTTATTTTCGAGCCGGTGGTGGGAGCGACTTTGGGCGCGGTGGCTCCTCCGGATGGTTACGTGCAGCGGATTGCGGAGATTTGCCAGCGTCACGGGATTTTGCTGATTGCCGATGAAGTGATGAGCGGGATGGGGCGGACGGGCAAACCTTTTGCGGTAGAACATTGGGGCGTTACGCCGGATATGATTTTGGTGGGCAAGGGGATTGCGAGCGGCTATGCGCCGCTGGGCGCGGTGATCGCGGCCGGGCACGTGGTGGAGGCGATTGCGAAGGGCAGCGGCAGTTTTCTGCACGGCTTTACTTACAACGCGCATCCGGTTTCGGCGGCGGCGGGAAACGCGGTGCTGGATTATATCGAGCAGGAAAATCTTTTTGCGCGCGTGGAGCCGGCGGGGCGCGAATTGCGCGATGCGCTAGAGCCACTGCGGAAATTTTCGGTGGTGGGCGATGTGCGCGGAATGGGTTTGCTGCTGGCGATTGAATTCGTGCGCGATGGCAAGACGCGCGCGCCATTTCCGTCGGATGCGCGCGTTGCGTTTCGCATACAGGCAGATGCGCTGGAGGCTGGCGTGATGACCTACCCGATCCAAGGCTGCGTGGACGGCACGCGCGGCGATCACATCTTGATTGCTCCACCGTACATCATTACGACGCAGCAAATTCAGATGCTGGTGAGCGGATTGGAACAGGCCATCGGCGATCTAGAGAAAACTCATCTGGCAGCGACGGGAGGCTCCTCTGCGTCGCTCTAGGCGCCGTGGGCTTTGGGCTTTGTGCGGCGCTGCTGGCGTGTTGTTCCTCGCGCTGGCTATGGCGGCCGCGCCAGACCTTGCCAAGCTTTCGGGCTTTTCGCCGCATGCGGCCGCGCAGGAAATCATTGCGGAAAATTCATTTCGTGCGGCTATCTCCACGCCTGAAATTATCAAGTTTCATCGCTACTTGACGGCGGAGCCACATCCTGCCGGTTCGGCGCGCAATAATGAACTGGCGCGGTGGGTGGCGGAGCAGTGGCGGCAGCAGGGTCTGGAAGACGTAACCGTGCACCAATACGATGTGCTGCATTCATCGCCGCGTGAAGTTTCGCTCGAGATGGTGAAGCCCACCTACTATCGCGCGGGGCTGCGCGAAGCTGCGTACGACGTGGACCCGGACACGAAAAATCCGAAAGTGGATGGCGCGTATCTGGGTTATTCGGCGTCGGGTGAAGTGACGGCGCCGGTGGTTTACGCGCACAGCGGCAACCCTGAAGATTACGAATATTTGCGGCGGCACGGAGTTGATGTGCGCGGGAAAATCGTGCTGGTGCGTTATTCGAATCCCTACAGCTATCGCGGATTCAAAGCGCTGACGGCGGAACGGTTGGGAGCTGCGGCCATCCTTATATATTCCGATCCCGCCGAAGATGGATACGTGAAGGGGCCGGTGTATCCCACAGGCCCGTGGGGGCCGGAAACGCACATCCAGCGCGGCGCGATCACTTACGATTTTCTGGAACCGGGCGATCCGCTGACGCCCGGATACGCTTCGGTGCCGGGCGCGAAACGGATTCCGCCGGAGCAGGCGATATCGCTGCCGAAAATTATGGGTGTGCCGCTTTCCTGGCATGATGCGGAGCCTCTGCTGCGAAAAATGGATGGACCTGCGGCGCCGGAATCGTGGCAGGGCGGCTTGTTGTTTAAATATCACGTGGGCGGAAAGCGCGTGGTGGCGCATTTGAAAGTGGACATGGATACGCGCACCCAGCCTTACTACGTCACCGAAGCGCGCATACGTGGCGGCGACGCGCCGGACGAGTGGGTGATTCTGGGCAATCATCGCGACGCGTGGGTTTTTGGGGGCGTGGATCCATCGAGCGGCACGGCCGCGATGCTGGAAATGACGCGCAGTCTTGGACAGTTGCTAGCGCGGGGGATTCGTCCGAAGCGCACGCTGGTGATTTGCAGCTGGGATGGCGAGGAATACGCGCTCACAGGTTCGACGGAGTGGGGCGAGCAATACGCGGATGAATTGAAGCAGAAGGCTGTGGCGTATTTGAATGTGGATGAAGCGACGTCTGGAAATAATTTCGAGGGGGACGCGGTGGGATCGCTTGCGCCGCTGCTGGTGGAAGTGAGCCGCGCGCTGCCTGCTCCTTCAGGGAAAAGTTTGTATGAGGAGTGGAAGATTAACCGGAAGACGGAGCTGAATTTGACGCAGCCGGTGCCGGACGCCGAGCTGGCGAATACGCGGATTGGTAGCGGCTCAGACCATACCGTGTTCCTAAATTTTCTGGGGATTCCGACCGTGGGCTTGACGTTTACAGGGCCTTACGGCGTCTATCATTCCATGTACGACGATTTTTTCTGGATGAATCACTTTGGGGATCCGGGTTATCGCTATCACACTTTGATGGCGCAGCTGTGGGGCGTGCTAGCGCTGCGTTTGGCGAACGCGGACGTGCTTCCTTACGATTTCGATTCGTATGGCGAGAATATCCGCCAGTTCGTGGTGGATTTGAATTTGGCGAGTCACGTGAGCGGGCACGTTGATCTGGTGACGTTGCAGCAGCGCGTTACGGAATTTCAAGGGGCGGGGCGCGAGCTGAATGTGGCGGTGGCGCAGGCGATTTCTTCGGGGCGGCTGGATGCGGCTGCGGCGGCGCTGGTGAATCAGCAATTGATGCAGGTAGAACGGAATTGGTGCAACCCGGCCGGAATTCCGGGGCGGCCGTGGTTCAAACATTCTTTGTACGCGGCGCGGTACACGTATGCGCATTTGGAATTGCCGGGATTGACGGAAGCGGCCGAGGCAGGGAACTGGAAAGTGGCGGAGGAACAGGCCAAGATTCTGGAGGACGAGCTCGCGAAGAACACCGAGCTTTTGAATCAGGCGCGCGGGATGTTGGACCATTCTGCGGCGGCCGCGCAGTGATGAGCGTTTCTTAAGTAGCGTGATTTTTCGAGGAAGCGAAGGCGGGATGAAGAACATTGGAGCGAAAACGGTGTTCGCTTCGGCGATTGTGGCCCTGTGTCTAATTGTGGCGGCGTCAATCGCGCGCGGGCAGGACGGGAAATCGGAGCGCGAGTTGCGGGCGCGTGATCTGGGTGTGCCGTTTGAGGGGACGCCTGGGCTGTTGAATGCGATTGCAGATGTGAAGGGCGTTGAGGTTGGGTATCGCACTTTGATCTCCGGCGACGGAAAATTGGTGGTGGGAACTGGGCCGGTGCGCACGGGTGTGACGGCTGTGTTTCCGCGCGGAAAGAATTCGGTGGATCCGGTGTTTGCCGGATGGTTCACGGAAAATGGAAACGGGGAGATGACCGGGACTACCTGGGTGGAGGAATCCGGATTTCTTTATGGGCCAGTGATGATTACGAATACGCACAGCGTGGGTGTGGTGCGCGATGCGGTGATCGCCTGGGAATTGCAACACGGCCCTGGGCTGCCCTTAGAGGATTGGTGGTCGCTGCCGGTGGTCGCCGAGACGTGGGACGGCTATCTGAACGACATCAACGGATTTCACGTGAAGGCGGAAGACGCGGACGCGGCAATGCGCGACGCGCACAGCGGACCGATCGCCGAAGGCAACGTGGGAGGCGGCACGGGGATGATTTGTTTTGAATTTAAGGGTGGCACGGGAACGGCATCGCGCGAGTTGCCGGAAAAACTGGGCGGCTACACCGTCGGAGTGCTGGTGCAGTGCAATTTCGGGACGCGGCATCTGCTGCGCATCGCGGGCGCGCCGGTCGGATACGAAATTACAGGGAAGCGCGTATGGGAAGATGACACCGGATCAATCATTGTGGTGGTGGCGACGGACGCGCCGCTGTTGCCCAACCAGATGAAGCGCATTGCGAAGCGCGTGACGCTCGGGCTGGGGCGCCTCGGCAGCATTTCAGGCGACGGCTCGGGCGATATTTTTATCGCATTTTCCACGGCGAACGCTGGCGCGGGATTGGAGCAGAAAAAACCTGTCGCGGTGCAGATGCTGCCGAACGATCGTATGGACGCGCTTTTTGAGGCTACAGTGCAGGCCACGGAAGAAGCGGTGGTGAATGCGCTGGTGGCGGCGCGGACGATGACGGGTGCGGACGGGCACACGGCGGAGGCTCTGCCGCATGACCGGTTGCGGGACGTCTTGAAGAAGTATAATCGTCTGGTGGAGGCGAAGTGACCGGAAGTCGGCGGCGAACACCTTAATAGTGAGGAGGCAAATCCGCAATGAAAGCATTTTTATTTGGAGTGATGCTGACCTTATTCGCACTGATCGCAGGTGGATATTTTCTGCTCAAGTCGGGGCGCGTGAGTTTCAGCGCCGATCAACAGCCATCCGCGGTGGAAGAGCATGTGGCGATGTCCGCAGTGGACGCTTCGACGGAGCGCAATGCGCCGGAGATGAAGAATCCGTTGGCGGCGGACGAAGGCAATTTAGTGGCGGGGGCAAAACTTTATTTGGATCATTGCGCGGGGTGCCATGGCGTGCCGGAAAATCCGGAAAGCCAGTTCGGACGTTCGTTTAATCCGCAGGTGCCGGCATTTTTCAAGGAAGCGCCGGACATGCCGGAGAATCAGAATTTTTATATCATTCAGCACGGGATTCGCTGGTCGGGGATGCCGGCGTGGAAGAATACGCTGAATGAAACGCAAACCTGGCAGCTGGTGACTTTTATGAGCAACGTGCAGAAGCTGCCGCCGGCGGCGCTGAAGGAGCTGGAATTGACGCCGAGTGCCGCGGTGGACGCGACGCCGGCGGCAACCCCGGCACCGCCAGCGGCGATGCGTATGAAGTGACGCGTGCGCGCGTAAGCCGCAAAACCGGTACTGCAGCGGGCGAAAGGTTTGCGGAAAAAACAGTCGGCATGGCGGCTCGTACACCTGCTAGAATTTGATTTATCCCTGCGCTTGGGCTAGGTTTTGTAGAGTGGAAGACGGGCTGGTTTGTGCTGTTACGGCGCGATTCCACTGCACCTTGCCAATCACCAGTTGAATCGAATGGATGGAGGATATGCTTGATGTCTGATGCGGTCGCGGAAAAAGTGATCACGACGCTGGCTTCAGTAAAACGGATCCCGGCGGACACGATCAAGCTGGATACGAATTTGCAGGATTTGGGCATTGATTCGCTGGACGTCTTTACATTGCTATTTGAACTGGAAAACGCGTTCAAGATCTCCATTCCTGACGACGACGTGCGCTCCCTGCGCACGGTGAACGACGTGGTGGATGGCATCAAGAAGATACTTGCCGCTGCGCCGCCCGATACTTCCCTGGGCTCGGCCACACCGGCGAGCTGACGAATGGCCTCGCGCCGAGTCGCCATCACCGGATTAGGAATTATTTCCCCGCTGGGTTTAAACCTGGAAGACAACTGGAAATCTCTGAGCGAAGGCCGCCCCGCAATTGGTCCCATCAAGGGCGCGGACTGCTCGACGCTGCGTTTCAAGAACGGCGCGGAAGTAACCGGCTACGATCCTGTAAAGCATTTCGAGGGCGGGAAAGACGCGTACATTGACCGCTTCGCGCAATTTTCGGTAGTGGCGGCGCGCGAAGCGATGCGCAATTCGGGATTGGAATTGACGCAAGAAATGCGCGAGCGCTCCGCGATCGTGTGCGGCTCAGCCGTGGGCGGGCAGGCTTCGATCGAAGCGGGATTCGAGGATCTGTGGGTGCAGGGGCGCGGGCGTGTGCATCCGCTGACGATTCCGAAGACGATGGCCAACGCTGGCGCGAGCCACATTGCGATGGATCTGGGGATGAGCGGTCCCACCTACACCGTTTCTACTGCTTGCTCGTCGGCGAATCACGCGATTGGGCAGGCGTTTCGGCTGGTGCGCGACGGCGAAGCGGACGTCGCGATGACCGGCGGCAGCGAAGCGATGTTTACCATCGGCATGTTGAAGGCCTGGGAAGCGATGCGCGTGATTGCTCCGGATACTTGCCGGCCGTTCAGCAAGGACCGGCGGGGAATGATTTTGGGCGAGGGCGGCGCGATGATGGTGCTCGAGCCGATGGATGCGGCGAAGGCGCGTGGCGCGAAAATTTTCGCGGAGATCTGCGGATTTGGTATGACGGCGGACGCGCATCATCTGACGCAGCCCGCGGTGCACGGGCCGGCGCGGGCGATGCGCGGGGCTCTGCGCGAGGCGGGCCTCGATCCTGAGGCGATTGGTTACATCAACGCGCATGGAACCGGCACGCCGGGAAATGATCCAGTGGAAAGCAGCGCGATCCGGGAAGTGTTTGGGGCGCACGCGGACAAGATCGGCGTGAGCTCGACGAAATCCATGCACGGGCATGCTTTGGGGGCCGCTGGGGCGTTGGAAGCTATTGCCACGATTCTGGCTTTGTATCACGGGGTTTTGCCGCCTACCGCTAATTTCAACGAGCGCGATCCGGAGTGCGACCTGGATTACATTCCGAATCAGCCGCGAGCTTTGCGCGTGGAAGCGGCGCTGTCGAATTCTTTTGCGTTCGGCGGGTTGAATGCTGTGGTGGCGTTCCGCGCGGCGCCGCGTTAGAGCGCCGCAATCTCTGCTGTTTGCCTTCCGTCGTCTCTCGTTGAATCCATTTCTGGCTGGAGTATCATCGCGCGGTGCGTCGTTCTATGTGCAGACAGTGCACAGGGGGAATTTCCATGGCAGATGCGTCGCTGGAGCAGATCGTGGAAGTGGATGTGGCGGAGAAGGTTTTTGGCAACGCACCGAACATGCTGGTTTTGTGTCTTACCGTGATCGGGTTGATCAAGATTTACACGCGCTTCGATAAAATCACGACGCTTGCCGATAATTTTCTGGCTTTTATTGCGCTCGGCTACCTGATTGCGACGATTGTTTCCTACTTGGCGTTGCGATCGCGCAGCGGCGCCCGGCGGACGCGCCTGGCGCGTGCAGCCGACATCGCGTTTCTGGTGTCGTTGGTTTGTACGGCTGCGGAGGCGCTGTTTGTAACGTTTGCGCTGGCTGGCTGAGATCGAGCCGACCGATCGCGCGGTCCGGACCGTGGAAAGTTAGAACAAGCCGCGCAGTAGCGGAAGAATTGTGGGGACTGCAGTGTTCCAGGCGCCGGCTTCGGGCGACCAGCTGCGGGTGAGTTCGTCGGCGAGCGTGAGAGAGACCAGGATCGCGAGGAACAGGAATCCCGCCATTACTACTACTTTGGTTAGGCCGCTGCTGTACTTCACGTGCATGAAGAACAAGATCACCAGCAGCATTTTCACTACCGCGATGGCCAGGGCTACTATCGTGTTCAGCGGAATCACATCCACCAGGCGAAATCCCGTGTGCAGGTCGCCGAAATCTACGAAGGCAGCGCCGGTGGTGAGCGCGGTTAGCACCAGCAGCGCGACAAATATTCCCAGGTAAGTCTTCACCGGTACGACGTGCGCGGACATTAGTGCACCCCCGGTATCGTAAACCTGCCGCCGATCAGATACAGCAACGGGAAGAGGAAAATCCAGACGATATCCACGAAGTGCCAGTACAGGCCGCTCACTTCCAGCGGCGCGTAATATTCGGGGTTGAAACGATTGCGGTGCGCCATCACCGTGAGAGTGCCGAGGATGCCGAAGCCGATGATCATGTGCGTGGCGTGCAGGCCGGTCATGAAAAAGTAGAAGCAGAAAAAGAGCGGAACGTGCGGGCCCGCCGCGCCCCATTCCGGGCGGATAATGAAGCCGAAACCGGGAATCAGATGCTCGGCGTAATCGGCGCGCCACTCGTAATTGAATTTCAAGAACAAGAAGATCGCGCCGAGGATCATGGTGAGGACCAGGTACGCCACTTGCTCGGATTTTTTCTTGCCGGCCTGCGCCGCGTGAATGGCCAGGGCCATGGTCAAGCTGCTGCCGATGAGCACGGCGGTGTTCATTGCGCCGAATTTCACGTTGAGCAGGCGGCTGCCGGTTTCGAATGCGGGCAGGTACAGCGCGCGATAAATAATGTAGGTGGCGAAAAGGCCGCCGAAGAACATGATTTCGGTGACCAGAAAAACCCACATGCCGAGGCTGTCGGCCTCGCGCTGCTGGTCCATATCCTCGAATTGATGTTTGAATCCCGGCGGATGCGCGGCGTGCGCGGCCATGTCAGACACGGGTCCCTCCGACATTCGCGTAGTCGTAAGCGTCTTCAGTCACTACTGGAATCTCCTCGAAATTTTCCGTGGGCGGCGGCGAGGGCGTCTCCCATTCGAGACCTTTCGCGCCCCAGGGATTCGGTCCGGCAATCGGGCCGTAGCGAATGGACCAGAGCAGATAGATCAGCGGGATCAAATAGCCGATGCCGAGAATGGAGGCGCCGGCGGAAGACATCACGTTGAGCACTTGAAATTCAGTGGGGTAGACGGCGTAGCGGCGCGGCATGCCCAGGTAGCCGAGAACGAATTGTGGGAAGAACGTGAGGTTGAAGCCGACGAAAATTACCAGCGCGGCGAAACGCGCCCAGCCGTCCGGATACATGCGTCCGGTAATTTTCGGCCACCAGAAATGAATGCCGCCCAGGTAAGCCATTACGGCGCCGCCGACCATGATGTAGTGAAAGTGCGCGACGATGAAATAAGTCCCGTTGAGGTGCACGTCTGTCGCGAGCGACGCCAGGAACAATCCCGTGAGGCCGCCCATGGTGAACAGCCCGATAAAGCCGAGGGCATAGAGCATTGGCGCGTCGTAGGAAATCGAACCTTTATAGAGCGTGGCGGTCCAGTTGAAAACCTTCACCGCCGAGGGAATCGCGACCAGGAAGCTGAGCACCGAGAAAATCAGGCCGGCGTAAATGGATTGGCCGGTGACGAACATGTGATGGCCCCACACCAGAAAGCTGATGATCGCGATGGCCAAGCTGGAAAAGGCGACGAAGGTGTAGCCGAAAATGCGTTTGCGCGAGAAGCAAGTGATCAGCTCACTCATCACGCCCATGCCCGGCAAAATCATGATGTACACCGCGGGATGCGAATAGAACCAGAACATGTGCTGGAACAGGATGGGATCGCCGCCGATGGCAGGATCGAAGATGCCAATGTGCATCAGGCGTTCCAAGCCCAGCAGGAAGAGGGTGATGGCGATTACGGGCGTGCCCAGGATGAAAATAATGCTGGTGGCGTACATGGCCCAGATGAAGAGCGGCAAGCGGAACCAGGTGAGGCCCGGGGCGCGCATTTTGTGAATGGTGACGACGAAATTCAGGCCAGTGAGAATCGAGGAGAAGCCGGTGATGAATACGCCCACCGCGGTGGGGATCACGCTGGTATGCGAAAAAGTGCTGCTGTAGGGCGTGTAGAACGTCCAGCCGGTATCCACGCCGCCGGAAATTACGGCGTAGAGCGTGAAGGCGGCGCCGATGATGTAGATGTACCAGCTGAGCAGGTTCAGCCGCGGGAAGGCGAGGTCGCGCGCGCCAATCATCATGGGCACCAGGAAATTGCCGAGCGTCGCGGGAATCGAAGGCACCAGGAAGAAAAACACCATGATCACGCCATGCATGGTGAAGAGCTTGTTGTAGGTTTCGGGAGCCACCAGCGCGCCCTGCGGGTCAATCAGATGCAGGCGCATCAGCACGGCGAAAGTGCCGCCGACAAAAAACATGAAAGTGATCGAGCCGAGGTAGAGCAGCGCGATGCGTTTGTGGTCAGTGGTAAGCAGCCAGGACTTTACGCCGTAGCTCGCGTTCAAATAATTGACGCGCGATTCGGCCGGAACTTCCTGCCCGGGCATTTCTGGAATGACTGTGGTGCTCATTTCCCGTTCGTCTTCCTTTCTTCCGTCCCCAGCGACTTGACGTAAGCGATCAGCTGCAGCACCTGCTCCTCGTTGATCTGGCCCTGGAAGGTGGGCATGATCGGCGGATAATTGGGCAGGATGATGGAATTGGGATTCACGATCGCCTGACGAATCAGAGCTTCGTCCACGAGTTTACTGTCGCCGTTGCGCAATTTTTCCTGTTTGCCGTAGAGGCCCGCGAGCGAGGGGCCGCGGCCGGTATTGTCCGCTACGTGGCAAGTGACGCAGCCGAGCTGGTTGAACAGGCGCTCCCCGCTCTGCGCCATGGATTCGTTGCGCACGCCGCCGGAAAGCCATGCGGCGTAGTCGGAGCGAGACATCACATAAACCCAGCCGATCATTTCGGCGTGGTCCGCACCGCAGTATTGCGCGCAGAAAATGTGGTAAGTGCCGATCTTGGTAGCCTGAAACCAGATGGAGGTGTAGCGGCCGGGCACGGCGTCTTTTTTCACGCGGAATGCGGGGATGTAGAAATCGTGGATCACATCGTCGGACGTCATGGTGATCTTGATGGGCGCGTCCACCGGGACGTGCAGCTCGTTGATTTCGCGGACGCCTTCGGGATGCTGGATGTGCCACATCCATTGCTTGCCGACGACAAAGATTTCGGTGGACGCTTCAGGCGGGCGCGAATTCTCGAAATAGAGGCTGGAAGCCCACACGAAAATCACGACGGTGATGAGCGTCGGGACGATGGTCCAGGTCAGTTCGAGCGCGAGGTGCGTTTTGGTGTCCGCGGGGCGCTCGTCGGGGGAGCGGCGCCGGAATCTCACCATGAAGTAGAAAATGGTGGTGAAAATGCCGAAGGTGAAGAACAGGGTAATCGCGGTGAGGAAATAATAGAGATGGTCCACGCTATCCGCGATGGACGAGGCGGACGTGGGATGAATGGGAATCGCGGCAGCGGCTACCGTAGCGGCGATGTTCGTGAAACTCGTTTGCATGAGACCCGTGATCATCAGTTTCTCAGTGAACCTCTGGCGTTTCCCTAAGCGCGCGACGGACGGACGAATGAACGTCCGCGCGTGCTGCTTTAAGCTTTTCTATGCGGCAGCGCGTAGTGCTCGCCGCGGAACAGAATCAACATCCCGACTCCCAGGATTAATACCGTGAGCGCGCCACCGGCCTGGATGATGTGCGAAATCAGCAGGCCGTATTTTCCCGTCTTGGGATCGTAGTGGTAGCAGAAGAGCAGCACCTGATCCACGGGCGAGCCGATTTTTCCCTCGGACGCTTCGACGAGGCCGAGGCGCAAATCGCGCGTCGGGTACTGAATGCCGTAAAAATAGCGCGAAATTTTTCCTTCGGGAGTGAGCAGCATGATGGCGCTGGCATGCGCGAACTGCTTGGTATCGGGATCGTAGGCGTAACGGAAACCGACCGCGTCGGCGAGCTGCTTGATTTGCGGTTCGTCACCAGTGAGGAAATGCCAGCCTTGCGCGGCGCCGGGGCGGCCGTACATGCCCACGTACATTTCCTTTTTTGTTTTGGCCAGGACGTGCGATTCCGTGGGGTCAATGCTGATGGTGACCACGTCGTACTGGTCGCCGATGTCCGTGGACAATTCTTTCAAGCTGGATTCGACGCCATTGAGGACCTGGGTGCAGAGCATCGGGCAGTTGTAATAGACGAGAGTTAGAACCACGGGCTTCTGGCCGAAGAATTGGCCGAGCTGGACTGGTACGCCGTCCTCGTCGCGGAAAGTCAGGCTCAGCGGAATTGATTGGTTCAGTTTCTGGTCGATGCCCACTTGTTTCAGAAGTTCGGGGCGCACGCCTACGCTCTGCATCGGGTCTGAGGCCAGTTGCGCGGCGGCGCCGGGAGCGAGCGCGAGAAATGCGGCAGCCGCAATCGCAGCGGCTGCTGCCGTCAGTGATGCCCGCAGCCTGCGCTTGCGCTTCATCGCGAATTTGCCGGACGCAAACATACTAGCGACGCGCCTCCTGGCTCATTTCATGATCTTTGTCGCGCTCCAGGACGTAGCCGCACGGGCCGGTCTGGTCCTGATCGGAAACATCGGGCACAAAAGGCGCGGGGTTGCTGACGCCCGCGGGAATATCCCCTGCGGCGCGCGCGGGCAGGCCTTGCCGCAGCGTCAATTCCATGGCGCGATCTATCGGGATGCGCACCACGCCGTTGTGCTCGTCCGCCCAACCGTAACTGTTCAGAAGATTGGCCTGCTGCAGGCAATAAGCGTGCAGCTCGGCGCGCGGTTCCACTTGCAGGCGCGGGGCCGGCGGCAGGACGCGCGCATCCTCGAAAGGTGAGGCGGGTTTGCCGAGGCTTTGCACTTTGCCGTAGAAGCCAAAGAGCGCGGCCATGGACACAAACACGACGACGAGCACGGCGATGAGCCACAGGGCCCAGCGCAGCACTCCACTGGGGTTGGCGTCGCTGTGTTCGTAGCCTTCGTTCGCGCCATTCGGCGGCGGAGGCTGGCCCGGACCGTGTTTAGTCTCCATGCTCATGCTGGAGCTCTCCTTCAAACCGCGGATCGTGCAGCGGCAGCAGCGGCATCTTGCCGAGCTGCCAGAAATAAGTGGCAATCCAGATGATGCCGATCACCACAAGATAAAAAATATCCCAGACGAGCGAGCCCACGTGCGGGCCGTCTTTTTCGTAGGCGGGGACCATCAGCCAGTACACATCCACCACGCTGAGAATGAGCAGCAAGCCAGCGACCACTGAGAGGCGGTGTACGCGGCGCTTGATGTTACGTTGCAGCAGTAGCAGGAAGGGCAGCGCGAAATGCAGCACGATCAGCACCACCGCGAGCTTGCCCCAACTGCCGAAGGCGCGCGTGATGTACCAGGGAATTTCGTCTTTGATATTGCCGGCCCAGATGATCAGGAACTGCGAGAACGAGAGATAGGCCCAGAGCATGGTGAAGGCCAGCATCAGGTTGCCGAGGTCGTTGAACTGGCCGGGCGTCACTTTTTCGCGTATTTCCTTGCCGCGCTCGTCGTCCACCAAGCGGCGCAGGACGAAAACGATGAAAGACATCGCGGTGAGCGCGCCGACGATCATGAAAATCATGCCGTAGATGGTGGAGAACCATCTGGGCTCGAGCGACATGACCCAGTCAATCATCGCAAACGATACGGCCATGCCCCACAGGATCAGCCCTGGGCCGCTGATGCCCTCCAGATATTTCGCGAGGCGCGGGTCGCCGCTGGAATCCTGCTCGCGCGACCATTTATTCAGGAGATGCGCCAGACCCATCAGAATGGCGAAATAAATTATGGCGCGCACGATGAAAAAGTTCGGGTTCAAGTACGCCAACTTGAAATGGTAATTGGGATCGGCGGCCATATCTTCGGGCGGATTCACCCAGGGGTAAATCTGCTTCATCCAGATCACGACCGGGACGAAGAGCAGCGCCATCACTCCAAAAGTGCGCGTGCCGGCCTCCAGCAGGCGGCGAATGGGATAGCCCCACCAGCCGCCGGTGAGGTGATGCATCATCAGGATCGCCATGCATCCCAGCGGAATCATCAGCCAGTACACATAGGCGAAGAGATAAGCATGCAAGATTTGGCTGCCAAAGCTCATTGCGATTGCCCCGGATTCTGCTCGGTCAATTTTTGACGCTCTGATTCAGGCATGTCCTGCACCGTCGAGTGTTCGCTGAGCTGCAGCACGCGAATGTATGCCGCGATGCGCCAGCGATCTTCCGGCTCGATGCGGGAAGCGTAGCTGTACATGGAGCCGTCGCCGTTGGTCATCACGTCGAAGAACTGTCCGACAGGCGCCTGCCGCAAGCGGTCAATGTGATAGGAGGGCGGCGGCGGAAATCCGCGCTGCACGACGATGCCACGGCCGCTGCCGGTGTAATCGTGGCAGGGAGTGCAATAGATGTTGTAGCGCTGGCGGCCGCGTTCCAGGTCTGCGCGCGTGATGGGGAAGGGGAACTTGTTCGCGAAGACGCCATTTTCCTTTCCGGTGTAGAGGAGTTCATCGAGGTGGAGGTGGCCGCGCGCGACGGTGCCGGGGACGACGGGGCGCTCGCTGCGGCCGTCGTCGAAGAACGTGGTGGGCTCGTACGGTAGATATTTCGGCTGTTCGTGCATGTCCATGCGGCAGCCAGCGAACAGCAGAGCGAGCGCACTCAGGCAAATCATACGCGCGGTGCGGGCTTTCGAGGCGCTCGCTATTCCGGATTGGAAATTAGACTTCAATCTCAAATACTCCGTGTGGATTCAAGCCTTCCAGAAACTTTTTGGTCTTCGCCAGGTCGAAACTCTTGTCGCGCACTTTCACCACCAGGAAAAAGCGGTCGTTCGAAGCGAGGGCGAAGCGCGCGACGTTGAACACCGGATGATACGGAGTGGGCAGCCCGTTCATCGCCAGCATGCCGAACACGGCGCACAACGCGGCGCCCAGCACCGTGAGCTCGAAGGTGATCGGAATGAACGACGGCCAGCTGTTGTAGGGCTTGCCGCCGACGTTCAACGGATAGCTGATTACGTTCGCGTAATACTGCATGAAAAAGCCCGTAAGGCCGCCGAGCAGCCCGCCGATGAAAACGATCACCGGCAGAATCGTGCCGTGAAAGCCGACGGCTTCGGCCAGTCCCTCGATGGGCAGCGGCGAAAACGCGTCGATCTTCTTGTAGCCGGCGTCGTGCGTGCGTTGCGCGGCTTTCAGAAGTTCGTCAGGCGTCTCGAACTCGGCCAGCAATCCGTAAAGTGGTTTGCGCTTCATAAAACTATCCGTGAATCTCCGGATTGGGATTCAGCACGCGCGCCAGGTACGTGGTGCGCGGGCGCGTGTTCAGATCGTCTAGCAAATGATAGTTGCGCGATTGCGCTTTCCATTTGGAGACGCGGCTGTTCGGGTCATTGATATTGCCGAAAATGATCGCCTCCGCCGGGCAAGCGCCCTGGCAGGCGGTGACGATTTCGCCGTCGCGCACTTCGCGGTTTTGCTCTTCGGAAGTAATTTTTGCGGCATTGATGCGCTGCACGCAGTACGTGCATTTTTCCATCACGCCGCGGCTGCGTACGGTGACGTTGGGATTGCGCACGCCGTAGAGGCTGGGCGTGGTGTAATCCGAATACAGCAGGAAATTGAAGCGCCGGACTTTGTAAGGGCAATTGTTCGAGCAGTAGCGCGTGCCGACGCAGCGGTTGTAAACCATTTCGTTCAGGCCTTCGGGGCTGTGCACCGTGGCGCCGACGGGGCAGACCACTTCGCAGGGCGCGTTCTCACAGTGCATGCAGAGCACCGGCTCGTAATACGTTTCGGGATTGTCTATGCCGCCGCGGAAATAAGTGTCCACGCGGATCCAGTGCATCGCGCGGCCCTTCATTACCTGTTCCTTGCCGACGACCGGAATATTATTTTCGGCCTGGCAGGCTACGACGCAGGCGTTGCAGCCCACGCATTTGTTCAGGTCCACGGTCAGGCCCCAGGCGTAGCCTTCGGATTTAAAGCCCGGATAGAGCGTGAGGCCCTTGGTGGCTTCTTCCTCGTGATCTTTCGCGAAGTTCGGGTCTTTTTGCCATTCCTCGAGGGTGGCGATGCGGATGATGTCCCGGCGCGCGGCTTCCACGCCTTCCTGATTGACCTGCTGGCCGTCTTGGTCAATCACGTATTGGTGCTGGGTGACGGCGAAGTAATATTTCTGGCCGGTCTTTTCGATTTTCAGTCCGGGGACGATCCACGGTGCGTTGGAGGTGCGAATAAAATTGGCGTTGAAGCCGGGGCCGGTGCCCACGCTGCCGGCGCGGCGCCGTCCGTAGCCGAGGTGCAGCGTGACGCAGTTGTCGGCGTGGCCGGGAACGATCACTACGCCGGCTTTTGTTTCGTGTCCCGCGAGCTGCAGCTTTACGTAATCGCCGTCGGCGAGCGCCAGGTGCTGGGCGGTGGCGGGACTGACCATCGCGGCGTTGTCCCAGGTTAGTTTCGTGTTGGGCTTGGGCAGCTCTTGCAGCCAGCCGTTGTTGGCGAAGCGCCCGTCGAAAATTGTGGGGTCCGGGCGGAAGGCGATTTGCAGTTGGTCGCTCGGCGCGTTCTGAATCTGCTGGCCTAGGTCGGCGCGCGGCGTGACGGAAATTGCGGGCAGCGCGGTTCCGGCTATCACGCCGTCGTGCAGGGAACGTTCCCAATAGGCATCGAAGGCTTTGTCTTTTTCGGGGCGCACGCTTTTCCAGTAATCGCGCACGATGTCGTGCCCGGATTTTCCGGCGTCTCCGGCGAGCACTTCCACGATTTCGATCTGGGTGTGGCCATCGTAGAGCGGCTGGATAAGAGGCTGAATCACGCCTATCGTGCCGTCGTACGCTCGCGCGTCACCCCAGGATTCCAGGAAGTGCGCGGCGGGGACGTGCCAGTGGCAGAGTTCGGCGGTTTCGTCGTAGTAGAGGCCGGAATGCACGCGGGTTTTTACTTTCAGCAGCGCGGGGCCGAAGTCGAAATCAACCGGCGCGTCATAGACGGGATTATTTCCGCCAAGCACGATGAGCAGGTCAACTTTTCCGGCGTTGATGTCGTTCACTAGGTCGCGCAGCGATTCCATTTCGTTCACGGGATTCGCTTCGAGCGGCTCGGTGTAGTACACGGTCTTGCCGACGTTGCCTAGCGCCGCATTCATCGCGTGCGCGAGCGCGTGCACTGCGGGAGGCTGTTCTTCGCCGGCGATGACCAGCGATGCGCCACGATGCGCCGCGAGGTCTTTCGCTACGGCGCGAGTCCATTTGGCAGGTATCTTGCTGGCCGCCGCACCGCTACCGCTTGCACCCGCAACGCCCGACGCGGATGCCAGTTCGCGCGCAAACGCTTCGATATCGCCAGCGCGCAGTGCTTTGCGATGGTCGGCCACTGCTCCGGTGCTGCTGGGCATGCTTTCGACGACGTAGAGGCGATTCAGATTCGCGTTCGTGCCATCAATAACGCGACGCGAAGCAAATTCGCGCGCGTAGCGCACATGACCTAGCCCCGACGAAACGAAATCAGCATCAAGCGAGACGATCACGTCGGCCTGGTCGAGGCGATACACGGTGTTCACCGGCTTGCCGAACGCGAGCTTGGCTCCTTCGCGCGAATTGTCGCGGCCGCAAGGCTCGTACTGGTGCCATTTCGCGGCGGGCAATTTTTTCAGAAGCGCCGAGATTTGCGCGGCAAAAGTTGGCGACGTCACCGTGTCGGTGAGAATGCGCAGCCCGCTGCCGTCGGCGGACATCGCCGCTTTTTCGTTGCCCATTGCTGTCAAGAACGCGGCCCAACTGTTGATGCGGCCCTCGAACACCACTGTTTGCGAGCGGTCGGGGTCGTACATGCCCAGCGTCGCGGCTTGCGCGAAGACGTCTGTGCCGCCCAAGCTGCCAGGATGCTCGGGATTGCCTTCGATTTTGGTGGGTCGGCCCATATGGCTTTCCACCAGCAGGCCCGCGGCGACTCCCGCGAGAGGCATGGACGTGGCGTAAAAGAGCGGCTTGCCGGCGACGATTTCTTCCGGCGCCTTCACGTACGGCACAATTTTTTGCGTGGGCAGTTTGGTACAGGCGCTCAGTCCGGCCAGAGCGGCGGAAGCGGCGGCGAGCTTCAGCACGTCGCGGCGATTCAGGCCCTCGGGATCTTTCGCGGGGTCGTGCGGAAACTCATTCTCCAGGAATTCGCGATATTCCTTGGTTTCAGACAATTCTTCCAGGCTTTGCCAGAAGCGCTTGCCGTCTTGCTGCGCGAGCTTTGCGCGCAGCGCTGCCAGGTCCATCGCCTGCGGAACTTTCGGGTTGAGGTCGGAGCTCATCGTTTTCTATTTTTCACCTTCAGCGGTGACACGTAGAACAATTCGTCAGACTGTGAATTTTGTACTCTTTCACCAGCTTCGCGCCGAGTTCCAGCTGATTCGCAGGCGTGACGTATCCCGGATCGAAGACTTCGGATTTCGGGCGCACGTATTTTTCCGGTGCGCGATGGCAGTCCAGGCACCACTCCATGTACAGCGTGTTAGCTTTCCATGTAAGCGGCATTTCGGCCACTTGCCCGTGGCAGGTGGTGCAGCCCACGCCTTTGCTGATGTGGATGCTGTGATCGAAATAAACGAAATCAGGCAGCGCGTTCACGCGCGTCCAGGAAATGGATTTGTCGCTGCGATAGCTTGCGCGCACCGGCTCAAGCATCGGCGCGTTGGTCCAGATCTGCGAATGGCAAGTCATGCACGTTTGCGTGGGCGGAATGCCCGCGAACGAAGATTTTTCCACCGTGGTGTGGCAGTAGCGGCAATCAATGCCCAGCTCGCCCGCGTGATGCTTGTGGCTGAAGGGCACGGGCTGCTCGCGCGCTTCATTCACGCGCGTATAGATGGGCGAAAGCTCGATCGCGTACAGCACGCCACCCAGCAGCGCCGCGATGAAGACGGCGCCGTAGATGCTCACCCGCGAGATGGTGTTCGTGCTGTGATGAAAAATTTGCATCGGTTCCCGAGCCTGCCTTTATTTCTTGGGATTCTCCTCGTCCGTTTCTTCCACCAGCGTGCGCATTTCGTAAATTGAAATCACCGGCAGGAAGCGGATGAACAGGAACAGCAACGTCAAAAATAATCCGATGGTGCCGACGTATGTGGCCCAATCCCACCGTGTGGGGTAGTACATGCCCCAAGAAGAGGGCAGAAAATCGCGGTGCAGGCTGATAACTACTATGACGAAGCGTTCCAGCCACATGCCCACATTGACGACCAGCGAAATCACGAAAAGTATCGCGACATTGTTGCGCACGCTGCGCAGCCACATGCACTGCGGGATCACGATGTTGCAGGCGATCAGCATCCAGTAGAAAAATGCGTACGGACCGGTCATGCGATTGATGATCAGGAAGCGGTCGAAGGGATTGCCGCTGTAGAACGCCATGAAAGTTTCCATCATGTAGCCGTAGGCGACGATCAGGCCGGTAGCGAGCATTACTTTCGCCATATTGCCCAGGTGGCGCATGGTGATGAAATCTTCCAGGTTGTAAAACTTGCGGATGGGAATAGCGAGGGTCATCACCATCGCGAAGCCGGAATAAATCGCGCCCGCGACGAAGTAGGGCGGGAAAATCGTGGTGTGCCAGCCGGCTACTTGCGCGACGGAGAAATCGAAGCTCACTACCGTATGCACGGAAACTACCAGGGGCGTTGCGAGTCCGGCCAGCAGAATGGATGCCGTCTCGTAGCGCGACCAGTGCACGGCGGAGCCGCGCCAGCCCATCGCCAACATGCCATAAATAATCTTCGCGGGGCGGTTCCTGGCGCGATCGCGCAGTGTGGCGAGGTCTGGAACCAAGCCCACGAACCAGAAGAGCAACGATACGGTGGCGTATGTTGAGACTGCGAATACGTCCCAAACCAACGGGCTACGGAATTGCGGCCAGAGCCACATCGGATTGGGGTACGGCGTCAACCAGTAGAAAAGCCAGGGGCGGCCCATGTGCAGCAGCGGGAACATGCCGGCGCAGGCGACTGCAAAGAGCGTCATGGCTTCGGCGAAACGGTTGATGGAAGTGCGCCACTGCTGGCGGAGCAAAAGCAAAATCGCGGAGATCAGCGTGCCGGCGTGGCCGATCCCGATCCACCAGACGAAATTGACGATGGCGAAGCCCCAGCCGATGGGAATGTTGATGCCCCATATTCCCACACCTTTGACCAGCAGGTAGCCAATGGTGAAATTCAGGAGCATCAACAGAGAGAAGGCAATGGCGAAGCCGAAAAGCCAGCCCTTGGACGTGCCGCGCCCCAGCACGATGGAGCTGATTTTGTCAGTTACCGTACCCAGCGTATAACCCGGCTCGATAATCGGATGAGCCGATGTTGATTCGATGGGACTTTGAGAGCCTTCCGGGTCCACGCGGTCGCCTCAGAACTCCGTATAGATGCTTGCGAGCTTAAAGAAGGGGCAACAAAGTTACGAAATCGCCGGTTGCTCGACCCCAGGACGCCAGCGATTTACGGTTGACAGATTCTATGAGTAGCAAATAAACGGAACGAACGCGGGACGAGAAGAAAGCTGAACCGCCCCGGAACACATTTAAGACTCGATAGGATAAAACCGGAGGCGCGTCGACGCAAGTTGAAAGAAAATTTTTTTCGGCGAGGATTTTTGTTGCGCGCGGTTGGATGGTGCGTTTCGCGATTTCGGCTATCCGCTAGCCCTTGTTCCACAGCAGCGTGAGATTGGGATCGATCACGATGCGCGTGGGGCGAATGCGCGATTCGAAATGAAATCGCGTTTCCGCGCCGTTGGTCACCACTACTCCCAGGCGTTCTGGTTTTCCCGCCACACGGACCGCATAGAGCGGCACTGGCGCGGTGAATCCGCTCTCCGTTCCCGACTGTTCCAGCCTGCCGGTCACGACGAACGCGTTCCCGCGGGGCTTCACTTCGAATTTCACGGTGTAGCGCGGCAGGTCTGTGCCACGCACCCATTGATCGAAGAACCAGTCCATGCGATGCGTGCCTTCCAGGTCCATGGCGGGGGTCATGTGCTGCTCCACGGCGTGCTGGAAATCAGCGGTGGAGAGCGGGCGAAAGCGGTGTTCAGCCAGAATCGCGCGGAGCATTTCACGAAATCGCGCGTCGGGATCCTTGCCGCTCGCCGCGCTGGGGTCGCGCAGCATTTCGCGCAGCATGTGCATCACCCATGTGCCTTTGCCGTAGATCAGCAAGGCGTAGGCGTCCGGGATTTTCAACGAGCTGAGGCGCGATCCCAGTACCAGCGGGCCTACATCTTCGATGGAATGATCTCCGGAATGATCTGCCTCAGGAATTTTACTGGTAAGCTCGGCGCGATAATGTTCCAGCCAGTTTGCGAGGCGGTGCTGACCGGGCTTTTTAGTGTCCGAATACCAAAGCGCCAGGTAATTGGCCATCGCTTCCTGAATCCACACGTCGCGATAACTGGCCGCGCCGGTGAGGTTGCCCCACCACTGGTGCGCCACTTCGTGGAAAGGCATCAGGTCGCGCGCCCCGCTCTGCGCCCATTCGTCCAGGCCGGCGCGCTCTTGCGTTTCGGGCGGCAGAAACGCAAGCGTGGAGAGATAGACCAGGCCGGGCCAGCCTTGGCCGAAGGAGCCGGGAATCTGCGCCACGTCGAGATGATCGAAGGGAAACGCGCCATTCACGTTTTCGAAAAAGTGGATGGAGTCCTGCACGTTCGCGCCGAGTTGTTTCAGCGCGGAGGTGGGACTGGGTGGAGGAGGCTGGTCCGCGGCGCCGGACAACGGGTCGGCGTCCTTGTAATGATTGAGAATCGAGGGCGGCGGAAGCGAGTTCGCCCCGCCGGGCTGCAGACGGGCCATGATTGCTTCTTCAAGCACTTTGTTTGCATAGACTTGAATTTTCGGTTGGCCCGTGGTGCTAGCCATCTGATATTGGCTCAGGTTGAAGCCGGAAGTGGGGAACGGCATTTCCGAACGCCAGCGGCCGGATTTTGTTTCGGCGTCCTCGCGCACTTCGGATTCAATGCCGGTGGCGACCAGCGTCAAGCGCTTCGGCCAGTGAAAGGTGAGGTCGTAAGGCGTGAAATGTTCGCCGCCGATGTGCGCGTACCAGGCGCCGCGTTCGCCAACGAAATAGGCGCCGTTTCCCGCGTCGGCAATCACGCTGCCGTGATAGGAAATCTGCAAATGAAAATCCGCGCCGGCTGGTTTGCCCGCGGGCAGCACCGCCAGTATGAAATCGTTGCCGCGGCGGGCGGCGTCACGCCGGAAGAGCTCGTCATTTTGAAAGTAGGCCAGCGGCTGGCCGTCGTCCCCCCGAACTTCGTCCACGATCAAGTGACGCGAGAGTTCCACCGCGACGACTCGCTCGCCGCCGCGGCCGGCGCGCAGGTGCAGCGTGGTCTTGCCCTGCAGCGAAAGATCCTCGGCGATGGAGGAGTCCACGCGATAATCCAACGGAAGGAATGCTTCGGTTTTATCGTCTGGAGAATTTTCAGTGCGGAAGGAAGCCCACATGTCGTAGGACCGGACGCCATCGGTGAAGTGCGGCTGTCCGATGTTTACCTGCTCATCGCGGCGGTAATCCACGGAGATTTCCACCGGACCCGCCGAACCCGTTTGCAGCAAAATATAAAAATAGGGAATGGGATCGGCGGCGAGCCAATCCATCAAAATGCGCAGCGAGTGAGTGGGCGCCAAGCCCGCGACTAGCGGATCCCAGTGCGCGTTGAAAGCGGGGTCGCTGCTGGGTTCGTCCTCCTCTTGCGTCAGTTGTCGCTGCAGCTCGGCGGCGGTGTCGTCGGAGAAGCGGATGTACACGTCTGAAAACGGTTGATCGAGGATCGGCACGCCGATGAATTGCGCCAGTGACCGGCGCTCTCCGCGCTCGTGCGGCGTGGCGATCACGTGGCCGCGGCCGGAAAAGACGGCGCCGGTGATGCGGCCGCCGAGAGGCTCGAGAAATGCGAGCTTGCCTTGGGTGAATGTGAAGCTGACTACGTCGCGGCGGAGGGTCAGGTCTTTCACGGTGTACACATGCGCGCCATCGGGGCGTAGGGCGTTCAGCGCGTCGTAGAGTGCGCGGGGATCGGTGGGCGCGGCTGGTGAAGAGTCCGGCGAAGCTGCGGATTGCGGCGGGGCGGTCTGCGACGCTGTGCTGCGAGGAGCGGCGCCCATGAAATCGGCGGCGAGCAGCGAGAGAATGATCAGTGAAAATCGCAGGAAGCTGGGCACGTAATTGACTCTATAACTTTGGTTGCTGCGAGTAAAAGGCGGGTTGTATCGGGGTGTTCCAGGTGTGATGCGCCCCGGCGATGCCGTTACTCGCATCAGATTCTTGCGGCGATTCGAACGCAGAGGGCGGCCTGCGGGATGGCAGTTTTTCTCGCCGGAGCCCGTTTTTCGGGCTTGGTGCATGCTGGGTTAAGTGTTTGACGCACGCCAACGCAAATTGCCTTGCCGCGAATTTGCGCCGGCGGGCCTGTTCGCTGGGACAGGTTGTACTACTTAGCGCATCAGCGGGGAAGGAGCGCCCGCTGCGTCTGGCCCACTTGGTAAAATTCAGGTGTGCGTCACGCAGCGCCCATCGCGTCGCTATTGCTACTGGTCGTGTCTTCGGCGGCCGCCGATACCATTGTGCTGAAAAATGGGCGGCGGATTGTAGCGTCCAGCGTTACCGAAGATGGCGACCGCGTCCGCTACGAAACTCCCGCCGGCACGATGTCCATCCCGAAATCCATCGTCGCGCGCATTGACCGTGACGGCTTCGGCTCCATTTCCAGTTCCAGCGCTTCCAGCGAACCTCCTGTTTCCGCGCCGCACGTGGATCCGGTGCGCGGGTACGACGACATCGCGCGGCTGGTAATTCACGACAACGCGATTGACTTCAGCTATGTCGCGCAGCTGGAAACAGATGCTCGTTCGCATGTGCCGCTGGCCATCGAAAAAGTGGCCGCCGCGCATTACGCCGCTGCCCAATTTCTGGAAAGCAAGGGCGACACCGCCAGCGCGATTGATCATTACCGCGACGCGCTCAGCTTCGCGCCGGAAAATCTGCCGCTGCTGCTGAACTTAGCGGTGCTGTACCTGCACCAGAGCCAGTTCACTTCGGCGCTGGAGCCGCTGGAGCGCGCGCGGCATATTGCGCCGGATTCGGCGGACGTCGCCAAGCTCGACGGCTGGGCCTACTACGGCGCGAACAAGATGGATTTGGCCGTGGCTGAATGGCATCGCGCGGAAAAATTGCGTCCGGATGCGGAAGTGGAACGCGCGCTGGAAAAGGCCGAGCGCGATAAAGCCGAGGAAGAAAGTTACCGCGAAGGCGAAACCGCGCATTTCAATCTGAAATACAACGGCAGCGCGACGCCGGACCTGGCGCGCGGAATCATGCGCGTGCTGGAAGACGATTTTCGCGATCTGGAATCGCAGCTGGATTACACGCCGCCGGATTCGATTGGCGTGATCCTTTATACCGGGCAATCATTCGCGGACATCACGCGCGCGCCAAGCTGGGTGGGCGCGTTGAACGATGGGCGCATGCGCATTCCGGTGCAGGGGCTCACCGCTGTGACTCCGGAGCTGGCACGCGTGTTAAAGCATGAGTTAACGCATAGCTTCATTGGCCAGAAAACGCACAATCGCGCGCCCACTTGGTTGCAGGAAGGTGTCGCTCAATATATGGAGGGCCGGCGCAGCAGCGGCACCGCGGGCGCGCTGCTGAATGCTTCCGCGCAGGGGGAACTTCCGCCGCTGGCTGGGCTCGAAGGATCGTGGATGGGGCTCGGAGGCGGCGAGGCGTCGTTCGCCTACGCCTGGTCGCTCGCCGTCGTCGAATCCATCATCCAGACCAGCGGCATGGGAGACATCACGCGCCTGCTCGACGACATCGCCAGCGCCCCAAACACCGAACAGGCCCTGCGCGCCGCGTTGCACGAAGACTACGCAGATTTGCAGCAGCAGGCCCTGACGTATCTGCACCAGCAGGATGTGCGCTAGATTCACCGTGCCGCCGACCCGATCTTGGTAGCGTAGGCAATCTTGCCTGTGCTCCTCTTTCTTTAGTTCGTCATCCTGAGCGCAGCGAAGGATCTCTCTTCGATTTCTGCCGCCTTATAGTGAAGCCAGCAACCCCGCGATCAACGCCGCGCGCTCTGGAAGTTTGTTTACCACCACGTGCTCACGCGGGCTGTGCGCGCCATCGCCCACCGCGCCCAATCCATCGAGAGTCGGCACGCCGAGCGCTGCGGTAAAACTTCCGTCCGAGCCACCACCAGTGGACGCCTCGCCGAGCGGCAATCCCATCTCGCCCATCAGCGATTGCGCCACGCCAAATAATTTGCGCACGCCTGCGGTGCGCTCGAGCGGCGGGCGATCTGCTCCGCCGTGAACTTCCACGCGCGCGCCTTTCAGGATTGGCCGCAACGCGTGCAGCCGGCGATTGATGCGCGGCACATCCGCGGCGCGCGCGTAGCGAATGTCCACCATCGCCCGGGCGTGTTCGGGCACTACATTGGTAATCGTCCCGCCGCTCACCACGGTAGTCTGCACCGTGATTCCGCGCCGCGGATCGTTCATCTCCATCAACCGCGCGATCTGCAGTGCCAGCTCGTGTACCGCGTTCACACCCTTCTCCGGGTCAATCCCTGCGTGCGCCGAACGCCCGGTGACGATTATTTCCGCGCCGCCCACGCCCTTGCGCTGCGTCTTCAAGCGCCCCTCGCGCCCGTATGCAGGCTCCAGCACCAGCACCGCATCGCTGCGGAGCGCCTCCTGCTCGATCGCACGACGCGAACTCTCGCTGCCGATTTCTTCGTCCGAGGTCCACAGGAACACGAACCGTTTCGCCGGCTCTATGCCCAGTGCGCGCAAAGCGTCCACCGCATGAAGCGCCAGCACGATACCCCCCTTCATATCAAAAGTTCCCGGCCCCCACGCGCGCCCTTGCGCCACGCGAAACGCCATCTTCGCGAGCGTGTCGAGCGGATACACCGTGTCCGTATGCCCCAGCACCATGATTTGCCCGCTCGCGCGCCCCGTCCCATCCCATATTTCCGCCCGCACGTGATTCCCGCGCTGAGCCTGCCGCAAAATCCGCACCTTCGCCCCGCGCCGCTGCCATTCCCGCGCCACCATCGCCGCGCACTCGTCCACCGCGCTCTTCACGTGGCTGGGCGATTCACAGCGCACAAATTCTCCCAGCAATTTCACCATCTCGCCCTGCCGCTCGCGTAGTTCGCGCTGCATCGCCTTCATCGGCACGTTTTCTAAATGCGTCGAAGCCGCCATTCGCGTTTCACCCGCGGCCATGCTAGCAGAGATGCCGCGCCACGGCACGCCATGAGGCTGACAGCAATCCGCTTTCGCGTTATCCTTCGGCCATGCGCTCGCGAATCCTCAGCATCGGCCTGCTGGTGTCTGCGTTACTTGTCCCTTCGCCGCTGCCGGCGCAACAGCCGACGACCAGGCCAGTTACTGTCGTCGTGAACGATCAGGCGGGAGCTGGAATCGCGCACGCGCAGATTCATTTGGTGCCTGCTCCCGACACGCCTACGGCGAAGATGGAGACCGATGCGCACGGCCACCTGTGGCTGAACTTGAAGCCTGGGACCTACGCCTTGTTCGTTTCCGCGCAAGGCTTCAAGGAAGTTGCACCGCAAATCGAAATCGCCACGCCGGAAGGGGAGGCGAACTCCACCCAGCTCGTCCCGATTGTACTTCGCGTCGCTGATGTTATTTCGCCCGTGCCGGTCTTTCCCGCGGACTCGCTGGTGCTCACGGCCGATGGCCTCCACGTTCCAGTGGCACTATCGCCAGCGGAATTTCACGCGCTCGCACATGTGACGATTGCGGTCCACAATGCCCACGCCAACGCCGACGAAACGTACTCGGGCGTGCCCCTCGCTGTGCTGCTCGCGAAACTCGACGCTCCACTCGGCGAAAAACTGCGCGGCAAAGCCCTCGCCAGTTACATCGTGGCCTCAGGCTCGGATGGATACTCCGTGGCCCTGTCCATCGCCGAAGCCGATCCCAGTTTTCACGGCGGCGAAATATTAGTGGCCGACACCCGCGACGGCCAGCCCCTCGCAAAATCCGGCCCGTTCCAGCTGATCGTCTCCGAAGACAAACGCCCCGCCCGCTGGGTCCACAACCTCGTTTCGATCTCGCTGCAAGACGCCCACTGACCCCTTGGGCGCAACTGATTCCCACCCGCCTGCGTTTCGTATAGAATTGTTCGATTGTGCGCTTGGCAAAATGGCTCACGGTGGAGACTGTCCGGGGCAGCAGTGGTTTTGACTCGCCCACCGATCGCAAGGCGATCAGAGCGCGATCAATCGGCTCGGCAATTTTTCAGTAGGCGACGACTAGACGAGCAATCGGCGTTCGATACGCAATCTCTACATAATCAACTTGCAGCAGAGGCTAATACACGATGCTCCTCGATAGCATAGCGATCCAGAAGATCCTGCCGCACCGCTACCCGTTCCTTTTGGTGGACGCCATCGAAGAAATGGAACCGAAGAAGCGGATTGTGGGAATCAAGAACGTCACCATCAACGAATATTTCTTTCAGGGACATTTTCCCGGCAAGCCGGTGATGCCCGGCGTGTTGATCATCGAATCCATCGCGCAAATCGGGGGGCTGCTGCTACTGCTGGACGTGAAGGATCGCGACAGCAAGCTGCTGTACATGGCGGGAGTGGACGCCGCGCGCTTCCGTCGCCCCGTGATTCCCGGAGACCAACTGCGCGTGGAAGTGAACGTCCTCACTTTTCGCGGACCGTTTTGCAAAGTCGCGGGTTTCGCGCGCGTGAACGGGGAACTGGCCGTCGAAGCCACGGTGATGTGCGCGATGGTGGACCTGAACGCCGATGGCAAGCCGGAACGCTCGACGAATTCCGTCGCGCGGGCCGTGATGACGAAGCCGAATGAGTAGGCGCGGTGGCTGGAATCGTCGGGTGCGCCGACGGAGACGATCGTCGGATGTGATCACCCGATGCAGCCACCGGATGCGCGCGATGGTGCGCCAGGTGGTGCGATTGTCGAGTGATATCGATGAGTGAGATCGACCCCCGCGCCATCGTTGCGTCCACCGCGAAAATCGGCAAGGACGCAAAGATCGGCGCCTTTGCCGTCGTGGGCGACGAAGTCGAATTGGGCGACGGCTGCATTCTGGATGATCACGCCATCGTGCGTGGACCAGCGCGATTGGGCCGCGCGAATCACGTGTATTCGTTTGCGGTGGTGGGCGGCGATCCGCAGGACCTCACTTACAAGGGCGAGCGCGTTGCCATCGATGTGGGTGACCACAATGAGTTCCACGAATTTTCCACGGTGAATCGCGGCACGGTGAAGGGCGGCGGCGTCACGCGCGTGGGCAGCAACAATCTGATCATGTCTTACGCGCACGTGGGGCACGATAGCCAGCTCGGGGATTTCAATATTCTGGTGAATGGCGCGACGCTGGCCGGGCACGTCACCATCGAAGACCACGCGCAAGTGGGCGCGTTCTGCCCTGTGCATCAATTTTGCCGCATCGGCAGTCATGCGTACATCGCGGCGCATACGGTGATCACGCAGGACGTGCCGCCATTTTCGAAAATCGTGGCGCCGCGCGGCACGCGCTGCTTTGGCGTGAATCGCGTGGGCCTGGAGCGCCAGGGATTTTCCGCCGAGCGCATTGCGGCGATTGAAAAGGCCTACCGGTTGCTGCTGCGTTCGAAGCTGAATACTTCGCAGGCGCTGGAAAAGATGCGTGGAACCCTGGCGGACTCGCAGGACGTCTTAACTTTAGTGCAATTCATCGAAGCGGCCTCCTCCGACCGAGGTCTGACGAAATAGCATGATGCAGCCTGGCGCGGACAATCATGCGGCAGACGCGAATTCCGCGAACTGGGGATTGATTGCCGGAAACGGAGATTTTCCGTTTCTGGTGTTGGAAGGCGCTCGCAGCCGCGGCATCGAAATGGCGGTGATCGCGATCAAGGAAGAAGCCTCCCCGGGCCTGGAGCGCGTGGCGAAACGCCTGCACTGGGTGAGCTTGGGGGAACTGAGCCGCACCATCGAACTGTTGCACGAAGAGGGCGTGAAGCGCGCGGTGATGGCCGGGCAAGTGAAGCACAATAAAATCTTCAGTTCGATTCGTCCGGACTGGCGCCTGGCGAAATTACTGCTTTCGCTGAAGTCGAAAAATACGGATTCCCTGATTGGCGCGGTGGCGCGCGTACTGGAAGATGAAGGAATCGATCTGGTGAATTCCACGGAATTTCTCGGGCCGCTGCTGCCTGCTGCGGGCGTGCTGACGCGACGCGCGCCGGATGAATCAGAAGCCGCGGACATCACTTACGGCCGCAGCGTAGCGACGCAGATAGCGGGTTTGGACCTGGGACAGATGGTAGTCGTGCGCGATCGTGCGTGCGTCGCGATTGAAGCGATGGAAGGCACCGACGAAACCATCGAGCGCGCGGCGCGCATCGCCGGCGGGCAGCGGCTGGTGGTGGTGAAGGTCAGCAAGCCGCGGCAGGATATGCGTTTTGATGTGCCGGTGGTGGGATTGAAGACCATCGAAGTGATGAAGCGGTCGAACGCGACGGCCCTGGCGATTGATGCGGGGCGGACGCTGCTGTTCGATCGCGATGCGATGATTCGCGCGGCGGACGAAGCGGGAATCGCAATTGAAGCGTTCGCGCCGGAACGCGGGGACGACGGCGCGCAGAAATCGGCAGCTAAAAGGAAATCGTGACAGAAAAACCCATACGCGTCGCAGTGGTCGGCGTCGGAGATTTCGGGCGCAACCACGTCCGGGTGTGGTCAGAAATGGAAGGCGTGCAATTGGTTGGCGTGGTGGACACCAACGCCGAACGCGCTGCGGCCGTGGCCGCGGAATTCAAAACGCGCGTGATCCGCGATTTTGAATCGCTGCTGGTGGAAAAAATTGACGCAGTAAGCCTCGCGGTGCCGACCAAAGATCATTCGCGCATCGGTTGCCGCTTGTTGGACTCGGGCATGGATGTGCTAGTGGAAAAACCGATGGCGTCGTCACTCGGCGAAGCAGATGGCTTGATCGCGTCGGCGCAACGCAACAATTGTATTCTGCAAGTTGGGCACCTGGAGCGCTTCAATCCGGCCGTCATCGCCGCGTTGAAAATTGTATCCAAGCCGATGTTCTTTGAAGTGCACCGCCTGGGAGTTTTCACGCCACGCAGCCTGGATATTGACGTAGTGTATGACGTGATGATTCATGACCTGGACATTCTGTTGGCGCTGGTGGGCGCGCCGGTGGTGGACCTGAAAGCCGTGGGCATTCCCGTGATCACCGATAAAGTGGATATCGCGCAGGCGCGCATCGAGTTTTCCACTGGCACGGTGGCGAACGTTACGGCCAGCCGCGTTTCCACCGAGCGCGTGCGCAAGATGCGGTTTTTTCAGGCGCACGAATATTTTTCGCTGGATTTCACGCGGCAGGATTTGTTGCGCGTCCGCGTGGAGCCGGGTTCGCCGCAGCCGCAGATTAATTTCGAAAAAGTCCCTACTTCGCCGGAAGAGCCGCTGCGCGCCGAGCTGGGCGCCTTCGCGCGCTCGGTGCGCAATCGTCGCCCTCCGCGCGTGGATGGCGCTGCCGGCCGCGCCGCGCTGGAACTGGCCGATCGCGTGATGGCGGGCATCCAGGAACACGCGCGCCGCGTCCAACTGGATGCCGTCGTTCCCCAGGACAATAGATAGATGATTCCGCGAACTCTGGTTCCCACCGATGTGCGCCCGTTCACCGACAACGGTGACAAGAAGCCACCGCGCCGGCTGACGACCTACATGGACGATCGCACGGTCGTCCCTTCGGATTTGTCCGACGCGCCGCCGCTTACCGGGAAAACCAACATTCCGGAACATCTGCCGCTCGATGTGCTGATCGAGCGCAGCCTGGTGCCGCGCGGCATGGGCGTGAAGCCGTTCGAACAATTTTTGCCGCCATCGGAATTCGCGCCGCTGGCGATTATGGATCGGCGCGTGGTGGTTCCGGCGTACGTCGAGCCGCCGGAACAGCGCGAGATTGATAAATTCGATCAGCCGCCGCAGATGACGGCGCAGTTGCGCGAAATTGTTTCGCCGGATATATTCAATACCGGCGAAGCGAACCTGCTCGTTGAGCCGGAAGACCGCCGGGACGCGAAGTGGGACGCCATCACGCGCGTGATTTCCGTTGCGGCGCACATCGCGTTCATTATTTTTCTGATTTTCCTGCCGAAGATCTTTCCTGCGCATAGGCCCACGCGCGAGGAAACCGAACTCGCCAGCAAGGAACTCGGCGTCGTCTATTTGCCGCCGGACGAGGGTGAAGTTTCGCGGCGGCCGTCGCCTCCTCCCGGACCGGTGGTGAAGATCACTCCGAAGGCGTTGAATAAGGTGGCGCCGCCTCGGCCGGAAGAGCATCGCATGGAAGCGCCTCCGGTTGCTTCGGAGCGCCCGCCGCTCGACTTGCCTGTCGCGCCAACGCCAAAAGCGAACCCCAATCCGACTCCGAGCACCGCGCCGACACAGCCGCCTCCGCCCGAACCATCCAAACTTATGCCGGTGCTTCCCCCGACGACGCCTGGACACTTGAATCTCGGAATCACGAACGCGTCTCCGGGCAAGGCGATCCAGAATGATTTACAGGATGCGGTCAAGCACTCCCCTAGCGGCGGCACGTACAGTTCGGAGGGCACAGTTTCCGGTGGCGGGGGGAGCGGCGGTGGCCGTGGAAGAGGAGGTGGCGGCGCGCAGGCGGGCAACGGCGTTACGATCCTCACTCCTACCGAGGGCGTGGATTTTCAAAGTTACATCAACCGGCTCCTCGCGAAGTTGAAGCAGAATTGGGTGACAGTGATGCCGGAGTCCTTCTATTTGGGTGACAAGGGGATTGTGGCGATTTCTTTCCGCATCAATCGGGATGGCAGTTTTCCCGCCGAAAGCCTCAGCCTGGATCGGACTTCCGGCAAGGAGCCGCTCGACACCGCGGCGGCTTCCGCAATTCGCGCCACCAGCCCGTTCGAGCCGCTGCCGCCGCAATTCAAAGGGCAGTTCATCGATCTGCGCATCGGGTTTTACTACAATATTCCGATTGGAAACGCGCCGCAGTAGCGCACGTTGTGCGTTGTGTAGGCATCCGTAGGGGCGGGTCCCGCACGCGCGGGACCCGCCCTCCGTACCTCTCTTCATCCTGCGATTATCTGCGTTCATCTGCGGTGCCTTTCAACTCCATCCCTCGCCGGCCAACCAACCACGCATCCCACCTTCAACGAAACCTCCCGCGGTGATAACGTATCAACTGACGGCCTCATGAAACTCAATCGCACTCAGGTGATCGGCGCTCCGCTGCTGGCCGCGCTGGTGTTGCTCGGACTGCTGCTGCGCTACTGGAAATTTTCCGGATGAGCGCGCTGCCGCGGCTCATCGTCGTTCTTGGTCCAACTGCATCCGGCAAATCCACGCTGGGAATTCGGCTTGCTGAAAAACTGGGCGGCGAAATTCTGGTCTGCGATTCCACGCAAGTTTACCGGCACTTCGATATCGGCACAGCAAAAGTTCCCGCGTCCGAACGGCGCGGCATCGCGCATCACCTGGTGGATCTCTGCGAGCCTGCCGAAATTTTCACGGCCGGAGACTACCGCCGCCGCGCGCTGGAAGCTTTGGACGATCTGCGCGCACGCAAGATTCTGCCAATCCTCACCGCAGGAACCGGCTTGTATTTGCGCGCGCTGCTCGAAGGGCTAGCCGATGCGCCGCAGCGCTCCGAAGAAATCCGCGCCCGCTTGCGGCAGCGGGCCGAACAGCGCGGTCCCAAGCACTTGCATCGTGTGCTAGCACGTCTCGATCCAGAATCCGCGGCGCGCATCTCTTCGCCAGACACGCAAAAAATAATTCGCGCCGTCGAATTGCGCCTGCTCACTGGAAAACCAATGGGCGAGATCCATCGCAGCGGCCGCGATGCGCTGCAAGGCTACGAAATAATCAAAATCGGCCTGCTGCCGCCCCGCGCAGTGCTCTACGCACGCATTCATGCACGCACCGATGCGATGCTCGCAGCCGGGTGGCTTGAAGAAGTGCGCGCTCTGGTAGCGAGCGGCGTTCCCGCAGACGCGAAGCCATTTCAGTTCATCGGCTATGCGCAGCTGCGCGAACATCTCGCCGGGCTGATCACGCAGGAAGACGCCGTACACCAAATCCAGCAAGCCACGAGGCGTTTTGCCAAGCGCCAACTCACCTGGTTTCGCAAAGAAGCCGGCGTGCACTGGCTCCCAGGCTTCGGCGACGCGCCGGAAATTTTCGCCGCGGCGCACGCGATCGCAAAAGTAACAATCCCGTAACTGTTCGTAGCAAGTTAAAAGGTCCGGTTTTTGTAGCAAGTGAGTTGTCCGGTTGCCTGTTAATCACCCGCCGCCGTCGCGGCTGTGGGGAAGTGGGA